>Ga0209737_10000878_pt1 | contig 22889 bp, 22 predicted proteins | sample TergutCu122P3_FD_187284 | JGI IMG/M metagenome (GOLD analysis project Ga0209737, IMG submission 187284) | Cubitermes ugandensis P3 segment gut microbial communities from Kakamega Forest, Kenya - Cu122 P3 (SPAdes) (version 2) | ecosystem: Host-associated > Arthropoda: Insects > Digestive system... | reverse complement strand
TTTTCGGTTATCCGGTAAATGGCAGCACGTACAGTATCGTAAAATGGAGGTCCCACGGGTCCGTAAATGCCATACCATAGGTCGGTTAGATATAACTCACCCGATTCTGCACCGCGGGCTATTCCGCGGTTTTGGGCAAAAGAAATGTGGCTTGTAACTATTAAAATTGTTATAAAGAGTAATGTTTTTTTCATAGGCAAGGGATTTAAAGATTTAAAATTTAAGAATTTAAAGATTGTTTGTTATCTCTCGCTGATCCATCGGTGCAAAAATATAGTTTTTTGTTTGTTAAAACAATACTTTTAATAGGTAATAGTTACTTTCAGCAAGTTTTTATTTACTTTTTCAAAGAATGAATGATTTTGAATAGCAGATTTGAGCCTGCTCTCGTAGAGAGCGTATCTATCTAAGCAGTAGCCTCAGGCTACTGTATGGAGCTATCCTATATACACTCACGCCTCCATAGGAGGCAAACATCGTTCATAAGTGAAAGTTGTCATTCCGAATAAAGCGAAGTAAGTTGTACTTTTAATAGGCAATAGTTACTTCCAATAAAATTTTGTTTACTTTTGCAAAAAAAATTATAATGGAAAGAACCAAAATTGAAAATTTAATTAAGAAAATCACATCTGTACGATTAAGTAAAGGATTTTCTTACGAGAACATGGCTTCCGAGCTGTCTATTACTCCGGCAGCCTACAGAAAAATAGAAACAGGCGAAACAAAATTAACGGTGGAAAGATTATTCCGGATTTCGGAAATATTTGAAATGCCGGTATCAAAATTGTTAGAAATAGACAAAGAGGTATTTCAACAAACAAATAGTGAAAGTGCAATAGGATATCAACAAAAAATTGCGAACTTTTACCAGGAGAACAAGGAAGCTTATGAGAAATTGCTTCAAAGCAAAGATGAACAGATTGCGCTGTTGAAAAAATTACAGGGGATGGAATAATCTTTTTCGGAATTTGAAGGGAATATTGGATCTATCTTATTTCTTTGAAAATACTAATACATTACTCCCACTGTTTTTCGAATTGTTTTCCTTTTAGTATTCAAATTCCAATATTCCATTTTTACAATATATAAATCGGGAGGAACGCGATAGTTTTTTTCGGAAACGCCATCCCAGAGAAAAACCTCGTTTAATGCACAAATTTGATTGTTGGCAATTGTTTTTATTAAATTTCCATATCTATCAAAAATCGTAATACTTACTCGATTTTCACTTTCTTCGAAACTGCAATGTATCTCCACATAATCGGAGTTGCCGGTTTGATTCGGCGAAAAAACTTCAGGCACTATCTTTAAGGCATCTTCAAATATATCATTATTAGAAAATTGTGAATTTTGATAACCGGGTGTGGCAAAACCGGTACCTTCCGCTGCCGATTTCCAATTATTTACATTTTGTGTTTCCCTATTAAAATTTACACGTTCTAAAGATACTCCTGAGACAGAAGTTAGTAACGGATAGTGCATCTTTTCATCATATTGAAATCTATCAATTGTATTATAATTTCTATCGCTTAAAAAAACAACTCCGGAGCTATTGCTATACGAAGGTAGCGAGTCACATTGAATTAGGCGATTCGGGTAAGGAACATAATATTGAGCTTCGGTTATGCTTTTATGTTTGCACAATGCAATGTATTCGTTGGGAAAAAGTAAAAAGCCGCTACTCACTGCAACTGCTGATCTATCGGGAAGGTCAGCGCCTCCGGAACCAATGCGCAACATAGCTAAATCAATTACTTTTTGCGATCGGTTATACAATTCTACAAACTCCGCCCGTGTGCTGTTCTTCGCATTAAAAAGCACTTCATTAATCACTACGTCAAAAGGTTGCGGAAGACTTGGAAGGGCAAAACGATACGAGTTATTACATTCCATCAAATTTTGCGCACAATCCCAAAGAGCATCTTTCATTGTAAGTGTATAAATCACATTGCGTTGAATAGGATTTTGCAGGTTTACTTGTAGAATATTGTTATTCGGAGGCACTTCGCTTACCGAAGCAATTTTTATATTTCTATCTATTTCAAATAATTGTAATGCTTTTAAACTATCGTAAAAAACGGTTTCCGTAAAAAATACACGCAAGCGCATAGAATCTACTACGGTAACTTTTTCAATTTCAGGAGGAGTCAAATCCGGATTTGATCCGTAAATGGAATTTTGTTTTCCGGGGGTACCACCCAAATCAGAAATGGAAGAATCCCAATTATCCCTACCTGTACAAGGATTTCGCGGATCAATCATCTCTAACGACCAGCCTCCGTCTGCCTTATGTTTATTTCGATGCCACGAACTCGAAAATTTTACATCATGAATTACATCGTTTGTTTCATTGAAAAGCACAATCTGAACACCTGCCATGGCAATCCCCAAAGAGGAAACGCGATACATATTGGTCTCTGTCTCATCGTTATATCCGTTACAAGAATTCGCTACGAGAAAAACATATTGATTGGGCGGTATACGTATCTCCGGAAGATTCTTATTTGAGTTGTTAATTCTTAATCTCCAATTTTTCAAAACTGCCGTGTCAGGAACTCCAAAGTTATGAAGTTCAATATATTCACAATCAGGTAATCTCACTACGGGATTCGGTCGCGCCATAATCTCCGTAATTAAAATATCATTCCTTCGAATTTTCGCAAAATTAAACTCCCCAAAAAATGGCTCCATTTTATTACCCGATACATCAAAAATATTCTCTATTTGAATATTATGCGCTGCCCTATCTTCCAACTCATTATTCCAACTAATTTTAACTAACGAGAAATCATTACCTACAAAACTACATTCTTTTGGTTGAATACTGCTATTTATCAGATAGTTTGAGGATAATAATGCTGTTTCTGGAGTTACATTTTTCGAGAATTTAATATGTAATGTTTTGCCGTCTTGTTGCGGTTGCAGAGAAAGTACCTTTGGCTTCACCGTATCTATAATTGGCGGTCCATAATAAAAATCATCAAAGAAAAAATTTCGAATATTAGATACCGTATATCTGCAATAAATGCCCAATGCTACATGCTCAAACTGTTCTACACTTACTCCCGAAGCATCAGTTTCGTACATTCCATTCAACATTTCATCTACCAAAATCTCCCAATGACTAGGCTCTGTATATCTTACTTTTACATTAATAGCAAAACGATTGGCAATTCTTGTATTTTTTCCGCGACAAATTGAAGTATGTGTAGTTCCGTTTTGGTAAAAAAGTTCAATTGCATCTTGCGCCAGATTCTCACCAAATTGTAAATAGTAGGCTTTTAAGAACATGGAAGTCAAATCGGTAGTATTGGCAGTTATATAAACACGCGAAAAATTGTTATTAGAAGGCGAAAATGGCAGTCGAATATAGAAATTCCACTCCCATACATCATGAAATTGTGGCGTTGGTAACGACAAATAAGCTGTTCCGGCTTCTGTGGCATTAAGTTGCAATTCATGATGGGCATTTACAATAAATAATTCTCTATTTCCTACCCAATTGGGGAAATCAGTATCCAAAAAATGGTCGGAGATCTGAGAAAAAGAGACATACAACGCCGAAAAGAGACTAATTAAAACGACAAACTTCTTCATAATGAGTGATGTATTAGTATTTATAGCACGGTGAGTTTAACGCCGCAAATATAATATCTCAAAATGCGTTTGTCAAGGGGTTATATCAACTTTATCCGCTCCTCCATCTCTAAAATTCTATTTCGGATTTCTGCTGCTTCTAAAAACTCTAAATTTTTTACCGCTACTTCCAATTGTTTGCGCAAAATTTTCAAGTTTTTTTGCAACTGATCTTTATTTAACATTTGCAATGGTTTTTCCTCAGCAACTTTGGTTTCAATTATATCACTAAAACGATATAAAACATTCTTGCCGGGCAACTTGTCTTCGTTTTTACGTACGGTTTGCGGGATAATATTATGTTCAAGGTTATACGCCATCTGCTTGCTTCTTCTTCTGTTGGTTTCATCTATGGTAGCCTGCATGGATTTTGTGATTTTATTAGCATAAAAAATCACACGACCGTTTACGTGGCGTGCCGCTCTGCCTGCAGTTTGCGTTAATGAACGTTCGTTGCGCAAAAACCCTTCTTTATCGGCATCCATAATGGCTACTAACGAAACTTCGGGTAAATCTAGACCTTCGCGAAGCAAATTAACGCCCACCAGCACATCAATGGAACCGGAACGCAAATCCTTGAGAATCTCTATACGTTCTAACGTATCTACCTCAGAGTGTATATATTGCGTTCTTATTCCAATGCGAATTAAATAACTGCTCAACTCTTCTGCCATTTTTTTAGTTAAAGTGGTTACCAATACCCGCTCGCCGCGTCCTAACGTTTTATCAATTTCATCCAACAAGTCATCTACTTGATGATCCGCAGGACGCACCTCAATGGGTGGATCTAACAAGCCGGTGGGGCGTACAATTTGTTCCACCACTACCCCATTCGACTTCTCCAGTTCGTAATTTGCCGGTGTAGCACTCACATAAATGGCTTGCCCTATTAATTGCTCAAATTCATGAAACTTTAATGGACGATTATCCATGGCGGCGGGCAGTCTAAAACCATACTCTACCAAGTTCATTTTTCGAGAACGGTCACCGCCATACATGGCTCCAATCTGGGGTACCGTAGCGTGACTCTCGTCCACCACCAAGATAAAATCATCAGGAAAAAAATCCAAAATACAGAACGGGCGTTCGCCGGGCTTCCTTTTATCGAAGTAGCGTGAATAATTCTCAATTCCTGAACAGTAACCCACTTCTTTCATCATTTCTACATCGTAGGTAACCCTATCGTCTAATCTTTTGGCTTCCAAATGTTTTCCAATAGATTTTAAATATTCTATTTGATTGCCCAAGTCTAATTTTATTTGCCAAATCGCTTCATTCATAGCATCGGGCGAGGTTACAAAAAGATTGGCAGGGTACAAAGTAAGCTGTACCTGTTCACTCAACTTTGCACCGCTTTCAGGGTCAATTTCAAAAATTTGTTCTATTTCATTATCAAAGAAAACAATACGATAGGCAACATCATGATAAGGCGGATACACATCCACCGTATCTCCTTTTATTCTAAATTTTGCCGGCTCAAGCATCAATTCCGTACGAGAGTACAAACTGTTAACCAAAGCATATAAAAACTGTTCGCGACTTGTAATCATTCCTTGTTTTAAGTGAATCATATTTTTGGCAAAATCTTCAGGATTTCCAATACCATAAATACAAGAAACAGAAGCTACTACAATCACATCGCGCCTTCCAGACAACAATGAAGAGGTCGTTTTTAAACGCATTCGCTCAATTTCTTCATTAATGGCTAAATCTTTTTCAATATAAGTATTTGTGCTTGGAATATAGGCTTCCGGTTGATAATAATCATAATAGGAAACGAAGTATTCTACCGCATTTTCAGGAAAAAACTGCTTAAACTCACTGTAAAGTTGTGCTGCCAATGTTTTATTATGACTGAGCACTAGCACAGGACGTTGCACCTCTTGCAATACATTGGCAATGGTAAATGTTTTTCCCGATCCGGTAACGCCCAACAACGTTTGTGTTGCATCGCCGCGACGCAAACCTTCCACCAATTCACGGATTGCTTCGGGTTGATCGCCGGCAGGAGAAAATTGAGAATGGAGTTTAAAATTCATGGAACAAAATAACGTGAATTTCTTCACATTTTATATATTTTAATAAAAATATTTTTTGCCAACATTTTTAATTATAAAAAGGCAAGTGGGCTTACTGCGCAAAAAGGTGTGGTAGAAATGATAAACAAATTAAGAGAGTGGGCTGAGGAACGATAAAATCTAAAAAACATCTTGGAGTTCTAAAAATTTTAATATGTTTGCAAAATATTTCATTTATTAAAACAAATTATATGAATTTGGAATTATTTTTCAATTTTGACGGAAACTGCCGTGAAGCAGCGGAGTTTTACGCAAAAACTTTCAAATCGGAAGTTAAAAATCTGATGACTTACGGACAGGCTCCTCCCCAACCCAATCATCCCATCTCGGAATCGGACAAAGATAAAATAATGTATGCGGACGTAAATATTGGCGGTATAACCGTAATGTTTATGGACATGCCGTCCAATATGCCGTTAATTGCAGGAAACAACATTAACCCGACTATAAGCTTGTGCTGCAAAGACGAAGTTGAGAGAATATTCAACGAATTAAAAGACGGCGGTGAAGTTTATGTAGAACTTCAAAAAACTTTCTTCAGCGAACTGTATGGTATGGTTAAAGATAAATTTGGCATTATTTGGCAGATTTTGTACTATATACGCGAAGAATGTAAGGGGTAAAGTGCAAGGTTTTCGCGAGGAAAAGAAAAATGAGTGCTACGACTGAATATTTGTTATTTACTTCGCGAGATAAGTTTAGGAATTGGTTACAAGACAACTGCCTGTCTAGCGGTGGTGTATGGCTGTTGTTCGGCAAATCAAACGGACCGGAAACAATAAAGGCAAGTGAAGCGCTTGAAGAAGCGCTTTGCTTCGGTTGGATTGACGGACAAATGCAAAGCATTGACGATAAAACTTACAGAAAATATTTTTCTATACGCAGAAAAAACAGCAGGTGGTCAGATAAAAATAAAGCGTTGATCGAAACGCTTGAAAAGCAGGGAATAATGACCGATTACGGTAGAGCGAAAATAAGGGAAGCGCAGAAAAACGGACAATGGGATGCACCTAGTTTTCTGATAATTACGGAAAAACAAATAGTGATTCTATCTGATTTGTTGAAAGAACATGAATTAGCCTATACGAATTTTCAAGCAATGTCTTCATCTGTCAAAAAGACCTATACACGGGCATATTTTGATACTAAAACGGAGATGGGTCGAGTTAAACGCCTTTCATGGATTATTGAACGATTAAATAAAAATCTTAAGCCAATGTAAAAATGCCAGCTACTATCCCGTTACCTGCAAACGAACGAAAGTACGGTGGGCAATGGAGTAGTAAAATTGAACGTTGAACAAATATATAGAACAAATGAAAACATTAGAAGAAAGCATCGCGGCAGCAATGGATGCTCAACAAGATACGGCGATTATTCCCTTTTTACCGTATATTTTGCAGGATTTTTGGGAACTTGGAACACCACCCGAAATTGTGATAAATCTTATTCAAAAGCATTGCAAAAATTATTCAAACCTCAATGTTTTGGATTTGGGGTGCGGCAAAGGGGCTGTTTCGGTAAAATTAGCGGCAACGTTAAAGTGTAATTGCTACGGAATAGACGCTATTTCTGAGTTTATTGAAGCATCAAAAGAAAAAGCCAAAGAGTATGGAGTAGATACATTATGCCGATTTGAAGTTGGCGACGTTCGTGAGAAAGTAGAAGAATTAGATAAATTCGATATCATTATTTTGGGCGCTACCGGTCCTATTTACGGCGACTATTACACGGCACTAACAGCGCTATCGAAACATCTGACCGATAAAGGAATTATCATTATTGAAGATGCGTATATTGATGATACGAGCACATTTCAACATCCGTCAATACTACCTCGCAAGGAATTACTAAAACAATTCGGACAGGCAGGAATGGAATTAATTGATGAATCCGTTGGTCAATATAGTGAATGGATGGACAGTACTAAAGAAATGGAAAATATGCTGATAAGATGCAATGAATTGAGAACAAAATATCCCGAAAAATCTTCTCTTTTTGAAAATTATATACAAAACCAAGCCTCCGAATATGATGTGTTGGAAAACGAAATGACAGGTTCAATTATGGTTTTGAAAAGTATGTAACTTTCCCTTAATATTAATTTCATTAAATTTTCATTTTATTGAAATGATTTGGTTATATCAACCTTGCTTTTTTGCATCATCAAAAAAAGGGATGGTTTGTATTAAAAAATTTAAAACAATATGAAAAAAGTTTTATTATCAGTATTAATTGGCATATTTGCATTCTGTTTTATAAATGCCGTACAAGCACAAAGTCAGCCTATAGAAGAACCGGTAAAAACCGAGTTAGAAGAGGTGAAAGATGATGTAGAAAACAATGCCACCGAAATTAGAAGACTTAAAAGATTCAAAGTTTCCGGTTACATTCAAACTCAATTTGAAGTAGGACAAGAGTTTGCCTCTACTAGAGTGGGAGCATCTAGAGAATATAATAAAGACAGAGATGGAGAATCCGGCAATTTCTTCCGTTTCGGTATTCGTCGTGGTCGTATCAAATTTACTTGGGAAGAGAAGTTCGGTTCTGCCGTTTTTCAATTAGACATTACCGAAAGGGGTGTGAGTTTTAAAGATGTTTACTTCCAAGTTTCCGAACCTTGGTTAAAAATAGCTTCACTTACAGTGGGTATTTTCGACAGACCTTTTGGTGATGAAATTACATATTCTTCCTCTCGTAGAGAAAGCCCTGAAAGAACGATTTTGTTTGGTGATCTATTTCCGGATGAAAGGGATTTAGGTGCTATGGTAACGCTTGCCGGGTCCAAAGGCTCGCCGATGGAGGGACTAAAATTAAATGCAGGCGCTTTCTGCGGAAACGGAATTGCAGTGCCTGATAACGGAAAAATGGATTTTATTGGTCGCTTAAGCTATGGCAAAAGATGGTCAAAAGTAAGATTCGGCGTAGGAGCATCTATGTATTATGGAACAGTAAGAAACATTGATACTTTTCTTTACACGGTTCAAAATGGCGTGTGGGAAAGAGAGCAGATAGAAAAAAATCAAAAAAATGTTCGTCAATATTACGGCTTAGATGCCCAATTTGCTATCCAAAGTTCTTGGGGTATTACCAATATTCGTGGAGAAGTTTTGTTTGGTCAACAACCATCGCAAGCAGGAAATTTCAGATCTCCAAATACTTCCGCCATGCAATTTGCTGCCTCTTACAATTACATTCGCAATTTCTGGGGCGCGCACGCTTATTTTGTGCAAGACATCTACAATACCCCTCTTACAATAGTGTTGAAATATGCATATATGAACCCGAATACGAAAATTGACAGTGAAAACATTACACGCAGAACCGATTTGTCATATAATTACTTAGGTTTCGGATTATTAGTAAGATGTACTTCTAATTTACGCTTAATGTGTTACTATGATATGCCTATTAATTCAAAAAATAATGAAATTCCTGTTACCGAGTCTCCTATCAAAATTAATCCTCTTGACTTTTCAGAACAAGTAAAGGCAGGCGTATTTACTTGCAGATTACAGTATAGGTTTTAATACTATGCTTTTTTGTTATGACTTTGTGAAGCCACCTTTAGGGGTGGTTTTTTATATTTTGTAACTTTTTCGCAGCATTAATTTCACAAAAACTATACTTTACTGAAACGATTTAGTTATATCAATCTTGTTTTTTTGCACCGATTAAAAAAATATCATTCTATGAAAATGTTTAAAAACTTAAAAACTTTTGCAGTAGGATTGGCATGTATTGCTGTCATCAATCCTTTTGCAAATGCACAAATCGTAATTAAAGGCTCGGACACTTGTTTGCCTGTTTCTCAGAAAGAAGCCGAAGCATTCAGTAAAAAAGGCGGAAGAGTAACCGTTACAGGCGGCGGATCCGGCGTGGGTATCGCTTCTTTAATTGCAGGCACTTGCGATATTGCACAAAGCTCTCGTCCCATGAAATTCGACGAAAAGCAAAAGATGACACAAGCAGGAAAAACGGCAAAAGAAGTGATTATTGGTTATGATGCTTTAGCGGTAATCGTAAATCCGTCGAATCCGGTTAAAAATTTAACACGCCAACAGTTAGAGCAAATCTATACCGGAAGAATTACCAACTGGAAAGAGGTAGGTGGTCCCGATTTGAGAATTGTGGTTTATGCACGTGAAAGTTCATCCGGAACATACGAGTTTTTTAAGGAAGATGTTATGAGAAATAGAAACTATGTATCATCTGCACTTTCCATGCCGGCAACCGGCGCTATTATCCAATCGGTGAAGCAAACGAGAGGCGCTATCGGTTATGTGGGATTGGCTTATTTAAATAAAGAGGTAAAAGCGATTCATGTGAGTTACGACGGTAAAAAGTTCATAGAGCCTACCCTTGCCAATGCCAAAAACAGAAGTTATCCGGTGGTTCGTCCGCTATATTATTATTACAGCACCGATAACGAGAAAAAAGTGAAGCCGTTTATGGATTTCGTACTATCTGCCGAAGGACAAAAGATTGTGGAGAATGTGGGGTTTATTGCTGTTCGATAGAATTTAAGGTTTAATCCGTAACTTTTTTACAATATTTTTTAACAAAAATTAGACAAATTATAAACATATTAGTTGCAAGATAAAGCGTTTTTTGTAGTATGAAAAAATTTAAGAAACGAAAATATTTTTTTGAGGCGCTTTGGGAGGGTACTTTAAAACTCTCGGGTAGTATTACCTCCATTATTATCCTGCTCATTATCCTTTTTTTGTTTACTCAAGGGATTGGGCTTTTTAAAAAGCCTGTGGTTGAAGAAGGGTATGAGTTGGTGGTAAACTCGCAAAATCCGGTTACATTTTTAACTCCATTTGAGGTTAAAGAAATTTTTGACTATGAAATTGAAGAATGGAGCGCCCTGGGCATTGAAAATGAAGAAGATGAAATTATACTTTTTCGATTCAATGATATTGAAAGATATGTACAATCGGAAGAAGAATTAGAACCAAAAAATATTCCTTCCACTTTAAATCGCATTATCGAATCAAATCCTGGTATTATTGCTTTTATTCCAAAATATTATATAAATGACGAATTTACAGCAAAAATATTAGATTTGGGCAATATAAGACCTGCCGAGTTTTTTGCCGGAAAAGAATGGTATCCTACCGCCACACCCGCTCCGCAATTTGGAATTTTACCGATTGTATTGGGCACCCTTTGGGTAAGTTTAGGCGCCATTTTGCTGGCATTGCCTTTTGGTTTGGCAGTAGCAATCTATTTAGCAGAATTAGCCAACAGGAGAATGTACAAATTGTTAAAACCCACTGTAGAGCTTTTAGCCGGTATCCCATCTGTAGTGTATGGCTTTTTCGGATTAGTCGTTATTGTGCCCATGATTCAAAAAGTATTTGGGCTTCCAGTGGGCGAAACCGGCTTGGCAGGAAGCATTATCTTGGGTATTATGGCATTACCCACTATCATCACGATTTCGGAAGATGCATTGCGCTCCGTGCCGAAAAGTATGCGGGAAGCCTCATTGGCATTGGGGGCAAACCAATGGCAAACCGTTTATAAAGTGGTTATCCCGTATGCCATTTCCGGAATTACGGCAGCTGTAGTATTGGGAATTGGGCGCGCCATTGGCGAAACCATGGCAGTGTTGATGGTTACCGGAAATGCTGCCATCATCCCAACCACTTTATTAGAACCGCTTCGCACCATTCCGGCAACCATTGCCGCAGAACTCGGCGAAGCTCCCAAAGGCGGCGCACATTACCAAGCCTTGTTCTTGTTAGGTTGCATCTTATTTATCATGACTCTGATCATTAATTTATCGGTAGAATATATTACCCAAAAGAATAAAAAGTAAACAATTATAAATTTTGAGTTCTTAGTCCCGAATTCAAAATTTAAAGTTCAAAAATTAAAATGAAATATAATACAAAGAAAAAAATCATTCAAAGTTTAGCATTCATCCTGTTTCGGGTACTAAGCGCCATAGTTGTGGGCATTTTGGGAGCTATTCTCGGATTTATTCTCATTCGTGGTGCAGGGGCAATCAGTTGGGAGTTCTTAACCAGCTATCCTACAGATGGTATGACCAAAGGCGGTATTTTTCCGGCAATCATCGGAACGCTTTGTTTAACTGTTGGCGCTATGATTTTTGCATTTCCGATTGGCGTTTTATCCGGAATTTATCTCAACGAATATGCAGGAAAAGCATGGTTGGTACGATTTATTAGAATGATGACCAACAACTTGGCAGGCATTCCTTCTATCGTTTTCGGACTGTTTGGAATGGCTTTGTTTGTCAATTATTTAAGTTTTGGAGATTCAATCCTTGCCGGTTCATTAACTTTAGGATTAATGGTATTGCCGATTGTAATCCGTACCACCGAAGAAGCATTAAAACAAATTGACGATACATTTCGTCACGGAAGTTTAGCTTTAGGCGCAACGAAACTACAAACCATTGTAAGAGTGATTCTTCCTATGGCATTTCCCAATATCATCACCGGGCTCATTTTATCCATTGGACGTGTTTCGGGCGAAACGGCGCCAATTATGTTCACTGCCGTTGCTTACTTTCTTCCCCATTTACCTTCGTCTATCTTCGACCAAGTAATGGCGCTCCCGTATCATTTATACGTCATTTCCACTTCCGGAACCGATATCGAAGCCAGCAGAACTATTGCATACGGAACCGCATTTGTGTTAATTAGTATTGTGTTAATATTAAACTTATTGGCAAATCTATTACGAAGGTATTTTGGGAAAAAAGTAAAAATGGGATAATTTAAAATTCAAAACTCAAATAATGAACTGCATAGAAATCAAAAATTTAGACTTTTACTACGGCGATTTTCAAGCATTAAAAGGTATAACAATGGATATTTCCGAAAAGGCAGTAACTGCCTTTATTGGTCCCTCCGGCTGTGGAAAATCCACCTATTTGCGTTTGTTTAATCGCATGAACGACTTGATTATGAATACTAAAATGACAGGGACGATTCATATTGATGGTGAAAATATTTATGCCAAAAACGTTTTAGTGGACGAACTTCGAAAGAAAGTAGGTATGGTTTTTCAAAAACCTAATCCATTTCCAAAATCCATTTTTGACAATATTGCCTATGGTTTGCGTGTAAATGGAGAAAACAACAAAGCTTTTATAGAACAGCGAGTAGAAGAATCGTTAAAAGGCGCTGCTTTATGGGAAGAAGTAAAAGATAAACTCAAAAAGTCTGCCTTTGAGCTTTCGGGCGGACAGCAACAGCGTTTGTGCATTGCGCGCTGTTTGGCAATTAAACCTTCGATAATTTTAATGGACGAACCGGCTTCGGCATTAGACCCTATTTCAACATCAAAAATTGAAGAATTGATTCATCAACTTAAAAAAGATTATTCCATTGTTATTGTTACGCATAATATGCAACAAGCCGCCCGTGTAAGCGACAGAACTGCCTTCTTTTATTTAGGAGAACTCATTGAATATAACGATACTAAAACCATTTTCATGAACCCTTCCGTAGAAGCAACGCAAAATTATATTACAGGAAGATTCGGATAGAAACTTTAAATCTTAAACTATGTTACAAATTGACATCGAATTACAAAAATTAAAAGCCTCACTTCAAGAGATGTGGGTCTTAGTAGAAAAACAATTCAAAAAATCGGGCAAAGCATTACTGCATTTCGATAAAGCAATAGCACGCGAAATAATCAGTCGTGAAAAAATGGTCAATGCTTTGGAATTGAAAATTGATGCTGAGTGTGAATCATTTATCGCAACATATAATCCGGTAGCCATAGATTTACGTTTAGCATTATCGGTCTTAAAAATTAACAACAACTTAGAACGCATCGGCGATTTTGCCGAGGGAATTGCCCTTTTTGTATTGAAAAATCAAAGCGCAGAATTGCAACAACCGTTTAAATCGAAATTACAAATCGAAGAGATGTTTAATGAGGTTTTAACGATGTTCACATTGGCAAGAGAGGCATTCATTGAAGAAAATACGGAAAAAGCAGACAAGGTTTTCGGTATTGATAATCTGATAGATGAAATTAATATCAATGCTGTAAAAGTGCTTTCAGATGAAATACTTGCCAATCCCGAAAAAGCTGAAGAGTTAATGTTTTTACACGCCGTTGTGCGCAGGTTAGAACGTATCGGCGACCGCTGTAACAATATTGCCGAAGAGATTGTTTTTTATTTGGATGCAAAGGTGTTGAAACACAATTCTAAATAATGAGATTTTATATTAAATTTTTTATATTTTCGCCGCCCCAAAAATGGGGTGTAGTTTTATTAATTTAAAAATCAAAAAAGTATGTTAAAACAGTATGAAACCGTTTTCATTATGACGCCCGTTTTGTCTGATGATCAGATGAAGGAAACGGTAAAAAAGTTTGAGAATATGCTCCGCGATAAAGGCGCAGAAATTATTCATCAAGAAAACTGGGGACTCAGAAAACTTGAGTACCAAATCCAAAAAAAATCCACAGGATTTTATCAACTATTTGAGTTTAAAGCCGAACCACATGTGGTTGCAGAGCTTGAATTGCAGTATCGCCGCGACGAAAAAATTATGCGCTATTTAACCGTTGCGCTTGATAAAGATGCCATTGCTTACGCAGAAAAAAGACGTACGCATAATTTCGGTCAGAAAAAAGAGGTTAAACAGGAAGCAACTTATGAAGTAAAACGCGAGCCAAAATTTGAACCGAAACCCGAAGTAAGACCAGAGCCTGTAAATGAGCCTGTACAAGAACAAGTTAATGAACAAACCCAAGAAAATAAGGAGGAATAATCATGGCACAAAACGACATTAAATATTTGACCCCCATCGCGGTGGATTTCAAAACCAAGAAATATTGTCGCTTTAAAAAAAGCGGTATTAAATATATTGACTATAAAGATGGCGAATTTTTAAAGAGATTTGTAAACGAACAAGGTAGAATTTTTCCAAGACGTTTAACAGGAACTTCTTTAAAATTTCAAAAGAAAGTAGCTCAAGCCGTAAAGCGTGCACGTCACCTTGCGTTGCTTCCTTTTGTAGCCGATAATTTAAAAACTAATCAATAAGGAGGGCAATACTATGGAAGTTATTTTAAAACAAGATGTTGAAAAATTGGGATACGCCGACGAAATCGTAAAAGTAAAGGACGGCTACGCAAGAAACTATTTGCTCCCTCAAGGATTAGCTATTTTGGCAACTGTTCCTAATAAGAAAATGTTAGCCGAAACTATTAAACAACGCGCTTATAAAGCCGAGAAAATTCGCAAAGAAGCAGAATTTTTAGCCGGTAAAATAGAAGGATTGGTGTTAAGAATTGCACAAAAAGCATCGGAAAAAGGAACTATCTTTGGTTCGGTAAATACCATTGCTGTAGCGCAAGCATTGAAAGATCAGCATGATATTGACATTGACCGCAAGAAAATCATCCTTCCTTCAGAACAAATTAAAGCATTGGGTACTTATACCGCACAAATCAATATTCATAAAGATGTGAAAGTTACTGTTACTTTAGAAGTAGTAGCTGAATAAAGTTCTTTATCGGATTTTTTATGGAAACCGCTCTTATGGGCGGTTTTTTTGTATTTCGCTTCGAATAAGGTATTGTTTTCGTAACCTAAACCTTTCCTTGCAAAAAGTTTCCTGTGTAAGAACTTTTGCACTTTACTAATTCTTCCGGCGTACCTTCAAACACAAGGTATCCGCCTTTATCGCCACCTTCGGGACCTAAATCAATGACCCAGTCGGCGCATTTGATTAATTCGGGATTATGTTCGATGACAATGATGGAATGCCCAATCTCAATGAGTTTATTGAAAGAATGATATAAGCTATTAATATCGTGAAAATGAAGTCCTGTGGTGGGTTCATCAAAAATAAAAAGATGATTTTTTTGTGCACTTCCATGACACAGGTAGAAAGCCAATTTTACGCGTTGCGCTTCTCCGCCGGATAGCGTAGAGGAGGATTGTCCCATTTTCAAATATCCTAAGCCAACTTCTTGTAATGGCGTAAGTTTGTTAATGATAGAAGTAACCGTTTTAGAAGCAGATAACGTTTCGAAAAATTCACGCGCTTGATTAATAGTCATTTGTAGTATATCGGCAATGGAAATATTATTAATTTTTACATCTAATACCTCATCTTTGAAGCGGGTACCATTACAATCAGTGCACACCAAATCCACATCTGCCATAAATTGCATCTCTACGTGAATTACACCTTCACCTTCGCACGTTTCACAACGTCCGCCCGGCACATTAAAGGAGAAGAATCCGGGTTTATAATTACGCTGTTTTGCTAACGGCTGTTGGGAGTAAAGATCTCTAATATCGTCATACACTTTGATATACGTAGCCGGATTTGACCGCGACGAACGTCCGATAGGATTTTGATCCACTAAAATGACTTCCGAGATAGTTTCTTTGGAAAGATATAAGTTAGGAACATCGTTTAATTCTTGCCCTGCAATATATTGCATCTTTTTTTGCATAGAAGGATAAAGCACTTCTTTAATTAACGTACTTTTTCCTGATCCGCTCACGCCTGTTACCACAGTAAAAATATCTAAAGGAAATTTTACGGTGATATCCTTTAAGTTATGCACTTTCGCATTTCTAACTTCTACATAATTACGCCATTTACGCCGATGTTTCGGCAATGGAATAGCAAGCATATCTTTATTTAAACTACCCCGTCCGGCTTCGCCGTCCATCCTTTCAAAATTTGAAGGGGATTTATTTACCCATAATTCATCATTCGTAATTCGTAATTCATCATTCAGCTCCATGCCGCGAATGTAGGCAGCCGTTAAGTTATCCGATGCTTTCAACAGTTTATCAAATGTTCCGGTAAATACAATTTTTCCACCTAAACGTCCTGCTTTCGGTCCAATGTCAATAATATAATCCGCATTTCGAATAATTTCTTCGTCGTGTTCCACTACGACAACGGTATTACCGATATCGCGCAAACGTTTCAGTACACGAATCAAATTTTGCGTATCGCGCGGATGTAGACCAATGCTCGGTTCATCTAAAATATATAATGACCCTACTAAGCTGCTACCCAATGAGGTAGCTAAATTTATGCGCTGCGACTCACCTCCCGATAAGGTTTTACTTAAACGATTTAACGTTAAATATCCCAATCCGACATCCAATAAAAAGTGTAAGCGATTTTCCAATTCGTTTACCAACTGTTTGGCAATCCGTTTTTCATATTCCGAACCATAGTGAAAATTTGTAAAAAAACAATAGATCTCTTCAATAGGCATTTGTACTAAATCTGAAATCGATCTTTCATGAATTTTCACGTAGTTGGCATCTTTTCGTACACGCGTGCCTTTACATTCGGGACATAATGTGCGTCCTCTGTAACGCGCTATGAGTACGCGATTTTGCACTTTGTAACCTTCTTCTTCCAGCATTTTGAAAAAACGAAGAATACCAATTACCTCGCCATTCCCGTTCCACAATAAGCTATACTGCTCTTCAGTAAGCTCTTCTATAGGACGATGAATTGGAAAGTTATATTTGGCGCTATGTTTTATAAAATAATGTTTGAAATTTTGCAGTTTCTCTCCGCGCCAACACACCACCGCATCATTAAACACCGATTTGGAGCGATCGGGAATTGTCAATTCCGGCGAAACACCATCAATATAGCCTGTTCCTCCACAAACCGGACACGCTCCGTAAGGATTATTGAAACTGAAAAACAGAGGTGTCGGTTCTTCAAAAGCAATACCATCCATCTCAAAGTGATTGCTGAATTGACGTTGTGTAATTTTGTCATTCTCCACTTGCACAATAGCTTCTCCCCTGCCCTCTTGAAAGGCGGTTTGAATAGAATCGGCAAGTCGCATTTTTTGTTCTTGAATATTTTCCGATTTAAAGCGATCTATTAAAAGTTGCAAATTATCCGTTTTCGCAAGTTTTCCTTTTTTTAATAATTCATCAATATCGTACAAACTTTTGTTCAGCATCATACGACTAAAACCCTGCATTTTTAAAATTTCTAACTGTTGTAACGGAGTGCGGTCGGGTGCAATTTTAAAAGGCGCTAAAATATAGATGCGGCTATCGAACGATACTTTCTCAATATATTGTATAACATCCTGAACATCTTCCCGTTTCACTTCTTTTCCGCTCATCGGCGAAACCGTTTTTCCGATACGGGCAAAGAGCAGTTTCAGGTATTCATAAATTTCGGTAGTAGTACCCACAGTAGAGCGCGGATTTCGTGAAATAACGCGCTGCTCAATCGCAATTGCCGGCGGTATTCCTTTAATATACTCCACTTCCGGCTTAGAAAGTTTGCCCATAAATTGCCGCGCATAAGAACTTAAACTTTCCACGTAACGTCGCTGTCCTTCCGCATACAGCGTATCAAATGCCAAGGAAGATTTTCCCGATCCCGAAAGCCCTGTAATCACTACAAGTTGATTTCTAGGAATGAAAACATCTATATTTTGAAGGTTGTTGGCACGTGCGCCTTTTATTTCGATATATTGCATGTTTGCAAAAAATCATTAAGTTTTTTCACGGCTAATGCACGATGACTAATGCTATTTTTCTCTACTTCCGTCATTTCCGCAAAGGTTTTATCATAACCAAAAGGTCTGAAAATCGGGTCATAACCAAAACCTTGCATTCCTTTTTTATCTTTAATAATCTCTCCGTCGATTTTGCCTTCAAAAAAGTAGTTTTTGCCATCTAAAATAAGCGCGATTACAGTTTTAAAGCAAGCTTTTCTGTTTGTAATGTCTCGCAGTTCGCTTAGTACCTTTTGCATATTATCTTGAAAAGAACAATTTTCGCCAGCATAACGCGCCGAATATACACCGGGTCTGCCGTCTAACGCTTCGATTTCCAAGCCGGTGTCATCGGCAAAGCAATTGCATTGAAATCTGTCGTGGATATATTTTGCTTTCAGCAAAGCATTTTCTGTTAATGTAACGCCTGTTTCGGGAATTTCATCAAAACATTCAAGCTCTTTAAGGCTAATAATAGAAAAATGAGCGCCTGCAATAGCACGCACCTCGCTTAGCTTATGAGCGTTGTTCGTTGCAAAAACGAGCTTCACTCTATACTTCAATAGCTTGTTTACCTCTGTAGTAACCACATTCGGGACAAATTCTATGAGTAAGAATTGCAGCACCACAGTGGTTGCAAGTGGTTAAATGAGGAGCTGTGATAAAATCGTGCGATCTTCTTTTGTCTCTACGCTGTGCGGAATGTTTTCTTTTAGGATTCGGCATGGTGTAATATTTTTTATGTTAATTGTCAAGTTTTAAATTCTTTAAAACGTCCCATCGCGGATCGTTTTCAATATCTACATTTTCTTCATCTTTTGGAGCGAGCTCGGCAAGTTTTTGCAGCATTTCAGAATTGCAAGTAGTATCTCCGTTTTTATCTTCAGGGTGAATTAATTGAGTAGGCAACGCAAGTTCAATAGCTTCGTATAAAAAATGCGTAAGGTCTAGTTCATACGCTTTTTCGTGAAGTTGCCAAATATTATCATCATTTTCAAACGTTTCATCAATTTGTGAGACGAGATTGACTACCAAAAAATCCGTAAAATCTAACGGCAATGTCAAGAAATCCAAGCACCTGTCGCAAAGTACCGTAATTTCACCTTTAAAATGGAACTGAAGCGATAACATTGTCGCGCTTTTTTCCATTTCTATCTGCACTTTGATGCTTCCGTTTTCAATTTCACTCAACCCTATCAGTTCAAAGAACGCTTTATCACAAATCATTGTATATTTGTGACTTCCAACTTCAACGCCAGAAAGCCTCAACACATAGTCTTCTCTTCTATCGGTCATTTTCACAGCGTATTATTTTGGGGCGCGAATATATACTTTTTAAGCATTAAAATAATATTGAAGATGTTTTTTGTTAAAAAACACATTGTGTCATACAATTTATCCCAAAAGTTACGTTACTATGTATTCATTTTAATTAAAATTCAAAACTATGAGCACAACAACAATTATCGTATTAGCAATCATTGGATTATTAGTTATCTTTTTGATTGTATTTTATAACAGATTGGTACAACTGCGCAATAATCGTGAGAATGCATTTGCCGATATTGACGTACAGTTAAAACAACGCTACGACTTAATTCCACAATTGGTGGAAACCGTAAAGGGATACATGAAACACGAAAGTGAAACCTTAACACGGGTTGTTGAGCTTAGAAACCAAGCAGTTGCAGCAACTACAATTGATGATAAAATTGCTGTGGAAAATAAACTTTCAGGCGCATTAGCTGGATTAAAAGTTACTTTAGAGGCTTATCCCGATTTAAAAGCCAACCAAAATTTCCTTCATTTGCAAGAAGAGATGTCGGATATTGAAAATAAACTAGCTGCTGTACGCCGTTTTTTCAACTCTGCAACAAAAGAATTTAACAATGCTGTACAAACATTCCCATCGAATTTGATTGCCGGTGTGTTCAACTTTAAAAAAGCAGAAATGTTCGACTTGGGCAGCGAAAGAGCTACTCATGAGAAAACGCCCACAGTGAATTTTAATTAAGAATTAAACAACCCCGCTCTTCAAGTCAGCCGTCAGTTTTAACTGACGGCAATTAAAGTTAAATACTAACCATTAAACACTAATCACTAATGAAATACCTCGGCATTCAAACCCAACAACGGCGTAATAATTTTAAAAGCATACTACTCTTGTTTATGTTTCCGGCTTTGCTTATCGGGCTGGTATACTTGTTTTTTGCAATTATTAATTGGCAAGATCCGGAGAGTCAAATCTCTGCGGGGCAAGCTACTTTAGATGCTTTACCTTTTATTATTATTGCAGTAACCATTTGGTTTTTTATTGCGTATTTTATTAATACTGCAATGATTAACAGCGCGACAGGTTCAGCGCCGTTGGAAAGAAAAGACAACAAGCGTGTGTATAATTTGGTGGAAAATCTGTGTATGGCAAACGGAATGGATATGCCGAAGGTGAATGTAATTGAGGATAATTCGTTAAATGCTTTTGCCAGTGGAATAAGCAAAAAAACTTATACGGTTACGCTTACAAGAGGAATAATTAATAAGTTAGATGACCAAGAATTGGAAGGCGTAATTGCACATGAACTCTGTCATATTCGCAATCGCGATGTACGCTTATTGGTCGTTTCTATTATATTCGTAGGAATTTTTACCGCGTTGGCACAAATGGCAAGCCGGATGGCATTTTTTAGCTCTATAAGTCGAAACAGTAATAATAGAAATGGCGGCAGCGCTATTGTTATGATGCTCATTGTAGCTGCATTAGGTGTGATAGGATATACTATTTCATTGTTAATTCGTTTAGCCATCTCCCGCAAACGCGAATATATGGCAGATGCCGGCGCCGCACAAATGACCAAAAATCCGTTGGCTTTAGCATCGGCATTACGAAAAATTTCTCGCAATCCTGTGATTGAAGGTGTTAAGCGTGAAGATATCGCGCAAATGTACATTGAACACAAAGCACATGGTGCGTTTTCCGGATTATTTGCCACTCACCCGCCTATTGAAAAAAGAATTGCCGTATTAGAGCAATTTTAACTCTGTGAACTTTTGTGCACTCCGTGTCTCTGTGTTAAAAATTTTAAAGAAAACATCCCGATATGCACAATTATAGAGAAAAGCTAAAGAAAATCACCACATTCATATTTGATTTTGATGGCGTGTTGTCTGATGGTAAAGTTTGGGTGCTGCCTGATGGCGAACAAATTCGTGCCACAAACGTAAAAGACGGCTACGCTATGCAATATGCACTGAAAAAAGGGTATCGCATCGCCATTATTTCCGGCGGCGTTGGAGAATCCATGCGCTTGCGTTACAAAAAATTTGACGGAATTGAAATATTTCTGAAAGTGCACGACAAAGTAGAAGTTTTTCTTGAATACATCACAAAAAACAACATCAACCCCAAAGAAGTCTTGTACATGGGCGATGATATTCCCGATTATGAATTAATGAAAATCTGCGGATTAAAGTGCTGTCCAGCAGATGCTTGTACAGAAATAAAAGAAATTGTAGAATATATTTCATTTGCCAACGGCGGATACGGTTGTGTACGCGATGTGATTGAACAAACACTTCGAGCGCAAAGCCGCTGGATGGAATCAGATGCGCACATTTGGTAACTTAAATCGATACGGTAAAAGTGCATCTGCGCCGGCGTAATCTATACCAATCCTTGGAGTGGTTAAAATTTCTATTTTCGATAAATCAAAGCCTCTGTCTTCAATCCAAATGCGCTTGTTTTGAAGAGATTCACCATTATCGGAAAGTGTAACTCCTAAGGCTTTGGTTACTTTTCCCGGTCCATCAGTAACTTGTGGTTTCATTTGCGGTTTTCCGGTGCGTTTCAGCATCAGTTCTTCGCCGTGCGTTGCATGAATGGCGCGAATTAATATGGCATCAGGAATATCTTTTTGATTGCTAACAACGTTTAGCAAAGGATGAATTCCGTAACAAAGATAAACATAAGCAACCCCACCTTGCGCATACATCGTTTCGTTTCGTTTCGTTCTTCTACCCCCGAAAGCGTGGCATGCCCGGTCTTCGATACCTTTATAGGCTTCTGTTTCTGTAATAACCCCTCCACAAAGTTGTCCGTCAATTTTAGTGAAAAGATATTTCCCAATTAAATCTTTAGCTAAGAAAACAACATCATGGTGAAAGTAATAGGTTTGAGGAAGTAACATTTTTTTTCTTTTTTGTGTAATGCTATTTCAGGATTAGACATCTCTAAACAAAAAAGCGACAGATTTGAATCCGCCGCTTTTGTATTTATTTCAAACCGCGTCGTTTGAGCAACGCATCCGGATTCGGATCTGTACCTCTGAATTGCCTGAAAAGTTCCGCCGGATCAACCGTTCCGCCTTTTGAGAAAACAGTTCGAAGTTTTTGCGCCAATTCCGGATTGTAAATATTACCCGATTCAACAAACGCTTGGTACATATCTGCATCTAAAACTTCTGCCCAAAGATAGCTGTAATAGCCCATTGCATAGCCACCTCCGAAGATGTGTGTGAAGTAAGTCGTACGATGTCTTGGCATGAGTTCCGGAATCAAATGTATTTTTTTAGTCGTTTCTAATTCAAAATCCACGCCGTTTTTCGTAACTTCTTCGGTTATATTATACCAATAATAATCCACCCACGCTGAAGCCAAATTTTCACC
>Ga0209737_10000877_pt1 | contig 22891 bp, 20 predicted proteins | sample TergutCu122P3_FD_187284 | JGI IMG/M metagenome (GOLD analysis project Ga0209737, IMG submission 187284) | Cubitermes ugandensis P3 segment gut microbial communities from Kakamega Forest, Kenya - Cu122 P3 (SPAdes) (version 2) | ecosystem: Host-associated > Arthropoda: Insects > Digestive system... | reverse complement strand
AATGGGACGCGCCACCCAGGGCGTGACCCTCATCTCTCTGGACGAAGGCGAAAAACTCTCCGGGATGGAAAAGGTCGCGGAAAGCGGCGAGGATGACGCGGAAGCGGATACTCCAGCGGAAGAAGGCGGCGAAGAGGTTTGATGGCATCGAAGGCTGGGTTGAGGTCTTGCAGACGGCATTAGCGAAACCCAGCGCATTCCTCCCCTCTCTCCTTGTGAGGCTGTCGCAAAAGGATTTTTGAATATGCGCAGACGGTTTTTATTGCCTCTGTTACCCCATCCCCACCTAAATCCTCCCCTTGAAGGGGAGGACTTGCACTGGTCATGCGCTTCGCGGCTCTTTCGCAAAAATACTGAAATATCAAAGGCTAACAATTCGATCGCCGCCAGTATCGATGATGACGCCATTCCCTCCCCTTCAAGGGGAGGGCTAGGGTGGGGATGGGGTTGGCGTAGTGCATCGGGCAGTGCGTGTAACTCAAGTGCGCAGCACCCGCGTAGGCGGGAATCAAGAATCTATCAACCTTAAAATCTGAACAAGGATAAGCCCATGTCCCGCATCTGGAATTTCAGCGCCGGTCCTGCAATTTTGCCGGAAGTCGTTTTGCAACAGGCCAAGGAAGAATTGCTCGACTGGCATGGTATTGGCGCTGGCATCATGGAGGTCAGTCATCGCGGCAAGCATTTTAGCGGGGTGATTGCTGAGGCCGAGGCCGATGTGCGCGAACTGCTTGCCATCCCTGATAATTATCGGGTGCTATTTCTGCAAGGGGGTGCAACCCTGCAATTTGCGGCCATCCCTTTCAACCTGTTGGCGGCAAATGCCAGCGCGGACTATCTCATAAGCGGTTCCTGGTCGAAAAAAGCCTTTGCCGATGCGGGAAAACTCTCGCTTCCCGGCAAACTTCGTCTTGCCGCGAATATGGAAGACAAGAACGCTCCGGCTTCCGGCTTTACCCGTTTGCCTCTGCCGGGGGAACTGGCGCTTGATGAAGATGCGGCTTATCTCCATCTCTGCGCCAACGAGACGATTCATGGCGTTGAAATTCATGATGATAAATGGCTGGAGGGGGCGCTGCCCTCTAACGTGCCGGTCATTGCCGACATGAGTTCCAACATTCTTTCCCGCCCTCTCGATGTGTCTCGCTATGGTCTTATTTATGCCGGGGCGCAGAAAAATATCGGACCTTCCGGTCTTACCCTGGTCATTGTTCGGGAAGATCTATGCGAGCGTTCACCGGGCACGGTGCCTGCCCCTATCAATTACAAGGTTCAGGCGGAAAACGCTTCCATGCTGAATACCCCCCCGACTTTCGCGGTTTACCTGGCGGGCTTGGTCTTCAAATGGTTAAAGGCCAAGGGCGGTCTGACAAGAATGAAAGAAATCAATCGCGCCAAGGCGATGGCCTTATATGCCGTGATCGATGCAAGCGGGGGTTTTTATCGCAATCCTGTCGATGTCTCCTGCCGCTCAGAGATGAATATTCCTTTCAATCTCCCGACCCCGGAACTGGAGGCGGAGTTCGTTCGTGAATCGGAGGCGGCGGGGTTCATGGGTCTGAAGGGACACAAATCCGTAGGCGGCATCCGCGCCTCCATCTACAACGCCATGCCAGAAGAAGGCGTTGCCGCCCTCTGCCAATTCATGACGGATTTCGTCCTGCGGACGGCGATTGTAGAACCGAATCGGCGATAGGCGCCTGTAGAGGCGGCATTCTGCCGCCTGCAAGCGGAATGAAGCGGTGGAGCGCAGAATGACGAGTGATTGGCTGGGTTGAGCGCAGCGAAACCCAGCATTGTTGAGTCTGAAAATGCCGAAGACGTTGGGGTTAGCCAATTGCCGTCTGCAAGACCTCATCATCAAACTACCTGTAGGGGCGAAAAATTTTTGCCCCTACAATATTTACAGGACGTGGTGGGCGGCAAAATGCCGCTCCTACATGCGCCTATCGCCCACTCGGTTTTTGCGTTCCGCGCGAGTCAATTGCCATCCGCAGGATCGGTTCTTCAATCGCCGTCCGCAGGACACTTGTGGGGGAGGGCAAAGCGCAATATCATCAAGCTCTTTTGATTTTTTGGCTGCTCTCATGTTCTCGCTCAATTTTTCGCCTTTGTTGCAACGACTGATGCGCTGTTGTTTGCTGGCGTCGTGTCTTTTTGTAGTCTCTGCCCATGCTGGGGAGAGGTTGTTCGATACTCCCGAGAGTGCGAGAGAGGTTTCGCCGGAGGCGGAGGGGGCGGCATCCCGGAGCGCTTCTGATTCTGGCAAAACTCCCATGGATGCCCAGACCAGTTATGAGATTCTGGTGGGCGAGATGGCCTTGGTGAATCAGGATTTGCGGTTGGCGGCCAAGGTTTACCGTGAGCTGACAAGGCGTATTGCTGATCCTGAGATTCTTGATCGGGCGATTCAGATTGCGCGTGCGCTGGGTGATTTTGAGTGGGGGGTTGAGTTGCTTGCCCTCTGGAAAGCCAAGGGCGACCCTGATCCTGTCCGCTTCGCGCTGGCAGAGACCGAGATTCTTTTCGGCGCGGGGCGTATTCTGGAGATGGAAAAGCCGGTTCTCTTTTTGTTGGAAAGTCATCCTGCCCTGCGCGAGAGCAATTTCATGCGCCTCCTGCGTCTTTTGGAGAATAAGGAGGACAAAGATCAGGCCTATACCGTCATTTCCCGTCTGGTTGCCCGCTATCCTGATATTGCCACTGCCCAATTGGTTCTGGCGGCGGCTGCCGATCAGGCAGGGGAAAAAGCGGTGGCGGAAGAGGCTTTTTTGCGGGCGCATGATCTGAAGCCGGATTGGGAGTTGCCGCTCCTCATGCGTTCCGACTGGCTGGCGCGGGATATTGCCGCCAAGCAGAAAGTCAGCAAAGCAGAATTCGATACCCATCTGGAGCGCTTAAAAAAATTCCTGAAAAAAAATCAGGGCAACAGCAGCGTGCGGATGCAGTTGGCGCGGCTGCTCGTTCTTTCCGGGGACGAGGCTTCTGCCCGGGAGCATTTCGATCGCCTGCTCGTGGATCAGCCCGACAACCCGACGGTACTCTATTCCGCGGCAATGCTTGCCATGCAGGCGGATGATCTGAAGTCCGCCCGACAGTTGTTGCGCCATATTCTTGCTACGCCGGTAGCTGGCGACATGGCGCATTTTCTTCTTGGCCAGATAGAGGAGAAGGAAGGCAACAGGGAGTTGGCAGAGCGGCATTACGAGAGCGTTTCCTACGGTTTTTCTTCCTATATTGCCGCGAGAATACGTCTTGCCAAAATGTTGATGCGGGATGATTCCGCCGCTGCCCGGCGCGTCATTCTGGAGAGCGAGGCGAGAACGGCGGAAGAAAAAATAGGGTTGAAGCAGATCGAAGCGCAGTTGCTGTGCGAGAGCGGGATGCATGGGGAGTGCTATACGGTGCTGCAAAACGCCATGAAAGAATTTCCCGATAATCCGGGCTTTCTGTACGATGCTGCGCTGGCGGCGGAAAAACTGAAACGCTGGAATGATTCGGAAAAATATCTGCGTCGTTTTATCGTTCTCCAGCCGGATAATCCCGAAGGATATAACGCGCTGGGTTATTCCTTTGCTGATCGCAATATTCGTCTTGCCGAGGCCAGGACTCTGATCGAGAAGGCGCTGGAAATCTCGCCCGAGAGTCCGCATATTCTGGATAGCATGGGCTGGGTGCTGTATCGTCAGGGAAAATTGCCGGAAGCGCTTGCGGCTCTGGAAGAGGCTTATGCCAAGATTAAAGACCCGGAAATTGCCGCCCATCTTGGCGAAGTTCTCTGGCAACTGGGGCGGCATGATGAAGCAGAAGAAATTTGGCGCAAGGAGAGCGAAAGATCGCCTGAGCATCCGGTATTGAAAGAAACGCAACAGCGTTTCATGCCATGATGCGGAAGTTTTTCGCCATATTGTTGGCGGTTTTACTTTCTGGCTGTAGTCTTTCCACTATGCCTGACAATTCTCTTCCTTCCGCAGGGGTAAATCTGCCTCACAGGGGAGGGGAGAGTTTTGCTCTGGATGCCCGTTTCAGCCTGACCCTGGCGGCAGAGAGAAGCGGGGGGACGCCAAGGCAGCTTTCCGGGCGCTTGTTTTGGAAGCATGAAGACAATCATGATGAATGGCTGTTTTCCGATCCCTTGGGGCAGGGAATAGCCCGCCTTACCCGGGCGGCGGATGGCGGAATCATCATCGAGCAGGGCGGGAAGGAAGAGGAGATCAGAAATCCTCGGGAGCTGGAGGCGAAAATCGGTTTTTCTCTGCCTCTTGCTGAACTCGCTTCCTGGGTGCGGGCGCGTACCGGTTCTGGCGCCATCGTCGAATATGACTCTCAGGGACGTCTGAAGCGGGCGCGTGAATCCGGCTGGTTGCTTAGCTATCGCTATGCCAATGACGATGATCTTCTGCCTGCGCAACTGGAAGCCGGTCTTGAAGAATTCCGGCTGAAGCTGGTGATCGAGCGTTGGGATACGCCATGATGTTGGTTACGCCTTCTTGGGGCGAGCCGCTTCCTGCGCCGGCAAAACTCAATCTTTTTCTGCATGTGACGGGTCGTAGGCCGGATGGCTATCACCTGTTGCAAACCGTGTTTCGTTTCATCGACTTTGCCGACAGTCTCGTTTTTTTGCCGCGCGCGGATGGAGAGATTGTTTTGGAGACGAATCTGCCGAATGTGCCGATGGAAAAAAATCTGGTGGTTCGGGCGGCGCGTTTGTTGCAGGAAAAAGCAGGGCTTCGGGATGGGGTTTCGATTCGTCTTGAAAAACATCTGCCCGCGGGTGGAGGGCTGGGCGGGGGCAGTTCAGATGCGGCTACGACCTTGCTTGCCTTGAACCATCTCTGGCAAACCGGCTTTTCCCGCTCCGAGTTGCAGACTTTGGGGCTTACTCTGGGTGCGGATGTGCCGGTGTTCGTCTTCGGGCAAAACGCTTTTGCGGAAGGGGTTGGGGAAGAGCTGACCCCGGTTGAGTTGCCGCCGACATGGTATTTGTTGCTCTTTCCTGCGGTCGAGTCCGATACCGCAGCGGTTTTTCGCGATCCCCATCTTTGCCGCGACACGCCGCCGCTAAGGGTAGAGGAGTGGAAGTCTGGTATGGGACGAAACTTCGGTCATAACGACCTTGAAGCGGTCGCCACGGTTTTGTATCCTGCCATTGGCGAACATCTTTGCTGGCTTCGAGAGCGGGTGGGCGAAGGCAGAAGCCGGATGAGCGGGTCGGGGGCGACTGTGTTTGCCGAATTTCCCGATGAAAAATCCGCATATTCATTGGCGAATCAGCTACCATCTCACTGGAAATGGCGGGTTGCAGAAGGACTGGCTCAACACCCGCTTTAACCATATTCGTGACGGGGAAGCCTTGGGCTTTCTCACCTGCTGGAGAATCATATGAAACCCCAATTGATCGTATTCGATACTACCTTGCGCGATGGCGAACAAAGTCCTGGCGCTTCGATGACGCGGGAAGAAAAGCTGCGGATTGCGCGGCAACTGGAAAAAATGCGGGTAGATGTCATCGAGGCTGGCTTTGCTGCTGCCTCGGGCGGTGATTTTGAGGCGATCAGGCTGATTGCGGAAAACATCCGGGAGTCTACGGTTTGTTCGCTGGCGCGCGCCAATGAAGCCGACATCGTGCGGGCGGGGGAGGCCATCAAGCCTGCTGCCCGGGGGCGGATTCATACCTTCATCGCCACGAGTCCGATTCATATGGAAAAGAAGCTGAAGATGACGCCGGATGAAGTGCTGGCGCAGGCGGTCAAGGCGGTTGGCTGGGCAAGGCGATATACCGATGATGTGGAGTTTTCTGCGGAAGACGCGGGGCGTTCGGAGCTTGATTTTCTCTGCCGGATCTTTGAGGCGGTCATTACTGCGGGGGCGAAGACCATCAATGTCCCGGACACGGTGGGTTATAACCTGCCCCGGCAGTTTTCCCGTACTCTGGCGCAGTTGATCGAGCGGGTTCCCAATTCCGACAAGGTGATCTGGTCGGTGCATTGTCATAACGATCTGGGTCTGGCGGTTGCCAATTCACTGGCGGCGATCGAAGCCGGGGCGCGGCAGGTGGAATGTACGATCAACGGACTGGGGGAACGAGCGGGCAATGCCGCGCTGGAAGAGATCGTCATGGCGGTTCGTACCCGTCCTGATATTTTTCCGGTGGAAATTGGCCTGGATACGACCCAGATCGTGCCGGCTTCCCGGCTGGTCGCGCAGATTACCGGTTACCCGGTGCAGCCCAACAAGGCGATAGTCGGCGCGAATGCGTTTGCGCATGAGTCGGGCATCCATCAGGACGGCGTTCTGAAGCACCGGGAAACGTATGAAATCATGCGGGCGGAGGATGTGGGCTGGAAGGCGAACAAGCTCGTTCTCGGCAAGCATTCGGGGCGTAATGCCTTCAAGAATCGTCTTGCCGAGCTTGGTATAGTTTTGGAGAGCGAGGAGGCGCTGAATGCGGCCTTTACCCGGTTCAAGGAACTTGCCGACAAGAAGCATGAGATTTTTGATGAGGATCTGCAAGCCTTGGCGCGTCCTGAGGCAATGCCTGAGCAGGATTATTACAAACTCGGTTATTCGCTTGTCTCTTCGGAGACTGGGGAGATTCCCCATGCCCGCGTTATTTTGCGGGTAGGCGGGGAAGAGAAGACGGGCGAGGCCGATGGTTCGGGGCCGGTCGATGCTGTTTTCAAGGCAATCGAGCAGATTGCCGAGAGCGGCGGCAAACTGTTTTTGTATTCGGTCAATGCCATCACCACCGGCACGGACGCCCAGGGCGAGGTTACGGTGCGTCTGGCGCGGGATGAAGATGTGGTAAACGGACAGGGCGCGGATACCGACATTGTGATTGCCTCCGCCAAGGCTTACCTGAACGCCCTGAACAAGCTGCAAACCAGCAGGGGAAGAGTGAATCCGCAGGTGTGAGCTTCTGCCCAAGCACGATAGACCTGACAGTACCGCCAAAACCAGTACTGTCAGGGTAGGCTGTAACTTCTACATTCCCATACCTGCACTATCGCTACTTGAATCGACCCTGTGTAACCATCTGGTTAATAAGAAAAAACATCTTGGTGAAATGACGGTGGACTTGTGGGCAAACCTCAGCCCGCAAGCGGGGGAGGGGATATCTTCTTCCTGCGGCGGAAGAGAAACTCTCCTTCCCCCGCTTGCGGGGGAAGGCTGGGATGGGGGGGAGGACGCACGTACACGATTAAACCGAAACCGCTCTAATCGGGAGAATAATTCGTTCGCCGCATATGGGAGGCGAGGGCGGCGTCCATGGTGGCGGCGTGGAGGACAAACCAGCTCTCCAGTTCCTTGGCGGTGATTTTGCCTATTCCGGGGTTGTTTTGCTGGGCGATGGCAAGCACCTGCTTCAACGAATCCAGCACCCGCGAGTGTTCGTCGGTATGACAGTGAATAGGCGGAAAGCCGCTTTCTTCCATCCAGCGATTTTCCTCGGCGAAATGCCGTTCCGTATGGGTGAGCAGGTCTTCCAGTACCGCAATGGTATTTTCTTCGCTGGCGAGGGACAACTGTTCCACGCAGGCGACAAACTCTCGATGGGTGTCATCCATAAAGCCATGCCCGAGGATGTAATTTTCTTTCCATTCCATATTTATATTCCATTCTGATATAAGAAAAACGGCGTCCGGGAAGGACGCCGTTCCGGTTACTTACGAGCAATTACAGAAGCTCGTAAATCGTGGCGATGCCCTGGCCGCCGCCGATACACATGGTGGCGAGACCATAGCGTTTCTTGGTGCGCTGCATCTCGTGCAGGAGCTTGGTGATGATCACTCCGGCTGTCGCCGAGACCGGATGCCCAATGGCAATCGCGCCGCCGTTGGGGTTGGTCTTGGCGGGATCGAGGCCGAGTCCCTTGACAACGGTGAGTGATTGCGCGGCAAACGCCTCATTCGACTCGATGATGTCCATCTGGTCGAGAGTCAGGCCAGCCCGTTGGAGCGCCAGCTTGGTGGCCGGAATCGGGCCTTCGCCCATGACGTCATTGGGAACGCCGCAAACGGCATAGGAAACCAGGCGCGCTATCGGGGTGTAGCCAGCGGCAGCAGCCTTGGCAGCGCTCGCCAGCACGAGGAAAGCGGCAGCGTCATTCAGACTGGAAGCATTACCGGCCGTTACCGTGCCGCCTTCTTTCTTGAATGCGGGCTTCATCTTCGCCAGGGTTTCCATCGTAGTGTCAGGCTTGATCTGCTCGTCGGTGTCGAACACCACATCACCCTTGCGGCTCTTCAGGGTGATCGGCACGATCTGGCCCTTGAAGTAACCGGCTTCGCGCGCCGCAGCAGCGCGTCTTTGCGATTCGACAGCAAAGGCGTCCTGCTCCTCGCGGCTGATCCCCCATTTGGCAGCCAGATTTTCCGCTGTCATCCCCATATGGCCTACGCCAAACGGGTCGGTAATCACGGATACCATGGCGTCGATGGCCTGCACGTCACCCATTCTGGCGCCGTTACGCAACGCGGGCAGAAGGTAAGCGGTGCGGGTCATGCTCTCGACGCCGCCAGCCAGCGCGAATTCGGCATCGCCAAGCTCAACGGCTTGCGCGGCAGAAATGACCGCCTGCATGGCGGAACCGCAGAGACGATTCACCGCAAAAGCGGTGGAATCCAGGGGAAGGCCGCCTTGGACGGTGGTAACGCGGGCGACGTAAGGGTAACGGGTATCCGTCGGCATGATGTTGCCGACAGCGGCAAAGGAGATCTGTTTGGGATCAACTTTGGAGCGAGCGATGGTTTCCTTGATGACCAAGGCTCCAAGATCGATGGGTTCCAGGTCTTTCAGGGAGCCTCCGAACGCGCCAACGGCGGAACGGGCGGCAGAGAGTACAACGATATCTTTCAGCATGGGACGATTCTCCTTACGACGTTTAATCAGCCTGCCAGTTTGGCAAGCCACAACAAAAGTAACAACAAACACCACAGCAGAACTGCACGCCATACCAGGCCTATTGCACCTTGCATGGAGTCTACGTCTGCTGTTTCGCCTGCTCCCAGTTCGCTTTGTGAGGATACCTGTTTGAGCGAATTAAGCCTGATACCTAGGGCGCCTGCGCCGCTGGCGACCACGATACCGAGTTCATTATCATACCAGTTGGCAGCATGGTTGCGCCAGCATAAAACCGCATCTTCGAAGTTTCCGACGATGGCGAACGCCGCTGCCGTGGCACGTAGCGGTAGCCACTCCAGAAGGCGAAATGCCTTATCAGCAAAAAGGCCAAAGTCGCCGCAGTCGCGCCACGACTCGGATAAGAGATGGGAGAGGCGATACAAAACCGCGCCCAAGGGGCCAGGAAGGAGAACAAACCAGAAAAGTACCGCGAACACATGTCGATGCGAAGCGGTAAGCGCGGTCTCGATGGCAAGCTGGGCAATTGCTTCGGCCTTGGTATCGGCGGGCAGCTCTTCATTGCGCCATTCCCCGAGGAGGGCTCGGGCGCGTTCCACATCATCCAGGCGCAAGGCCATCTGAATATCAGTATAGAAATGGCTGAACTGGCGAAAGCCCAGGGTCAGATACAGGATCAGCGCGTTGAATGCGAAAGCCAGAACGATGTGATCCAGGAACGCGATGTAGATCAGGACGAGCGGCGCGAGTGGCAAAAGCGCCGCGATCGAGGCGGCGGCGACTCCCTGTTGATAGCTGCCTGCGTTGAGGTGGCGCTCCAGCCACTCTGCCCAGCTCGCCACAGGCCGTACAACCCAGCGCGCATAAGGGAGGGGAAAGCGTTGTTCCAGCAACAGGGCGAAGATCAGGGAAAACAGGCTCATCGGCAGGGCAGAGGACGCGAGGAGAGGAAGAAAGTAGTATGATAACCCGTTGGGAAGCGGCTGTCAGGCATCATGGTCGTCCAGAACAACAAATGATGCATCCTTCCAAACCATGGGTCGAACCATAACCTCAATAATTTTGAAGGCATTGCATGAAAAAGCGTATTAAAGTTCTGCAAATTCATCCGGGCTACAACATCAAATTAGAAGATTTCTCCGATCTTGGAGAGCAGATTATCAAATCGCTGCCAAGTGATCAGTTTGAAACAGTTACTGCTTTTCTGCAAGAGCGCCCAAACCCTGGTGAGCCAGAGAGCAGGGCAGAGCGTTCCGTTTATTTTGATTTTACTGACAGTCAAGCAAAAGGCTTGCGCCTTTTTCTTATGCGTGAAATATTTGATTATTGCCGGAAAGAAAAATTTGACGTTGTCGTGTGCAACCGTTTCAAGCCAATCAGCATGTTTTTGAAACTTAACCGCTGGCTGAAAATCCCACGCTGCATCGGCATCATTCATGGTTTTGGCAGTTTTGACCGTCTGGCGCGGAGATTGGAAACCCGCCTGCTTATTGATGAGAGATGGCGTTTTGTCGGAGTATCAGATGCTGTAAAGCAATACATGCTTGGTCTGAATTGTGGATTTAACGAAAAGAATACCTGTTATATAACAAATGCCATTGATAGTCTGGCTACCAGAAAATCACAAATGACACGGAGAGAGGCGCGAGCGTTTCTTGGCGTGGCGGATGATGCTTTCGTTTTTGGCTCGATTGGCCGTCTCGTGCCGGTCAAGGGACATATTCATTTGCTCAATGCGTTTGCCAGGGTTCGAGATGCCATGCCGCACGCCAAACTGGTCATTATCGGTGAAGGGCGCTCCAGAAACGATCTTCTCTCCGCCATCAAAAATCATGGATTGCAGGATTACGTTTTATTACCAGGCGCGATTCCCAATGCCCAACGATACGCCCAGGCATTCGATACTTTTGTCATGCCATCATTGGAAGAGGGTCTGGGCTTGGCCATTCTTGAAGCCATGAGCGCTGAGCTTCCGGTTATTGCCTCGGATATTCCTGCCATTTCTCCAGTTTTGCGCTCTGCGGGAGGCTGTCTTGTGCCGCCTGGAAATGAAGCAATGCTGGCCGAGGCCATGCTGCGTCATTTTCAATATTCATCTGAAGAAAGATTGCAGATAGGGCAGGGAGAATTTGCTTATCTGCAAAAACATCACCGCATCGAAGATTATAGAGATCAGTACTTAAAACTGATTCGTGATGGAGTTCTTCCCGTAAATGAGGTACGTCATGGCTGATAATTTACCTCTGGTGACGGTTATTATTTCTTCTTACAACCATGCGCCATATGTCGAAGAGTCCATCCAGAGCGTTTTGAATCAAACCTACCCCAATATCGAGCTTCTGGTCATCGATGATGGCTCGACGGATGACAGCGTAGCGAGGATCAGGCATCTTAAAGAAAAGCATGATTTCACTTTTCATACCCAGGCGAACAGAGGGCTGACAGCAACCCTCAACACGGCTATCGCTGAGGCCAAGGGAAGTCTGATAGCGCCTTTTGGTTCTGATGACTTCATGCTTCCAGATCGTATTGCCGCTCAGGTAGAGTATATGGCGGACAAACCGGAAGTGGGGATTTGCGCTGGGAATATCGAGTTGATGGATGCGGATGGTTTTCCCTTTCCGCAAAAGAGAGCGCCTAAGGAAATACCGTTTCGCCGCCTAGATTTCGATGATTTGTTTTTGGAGCGCAAACCTTATCCGCCCGCTCCTACCTTGTTGTTTCGCAAGGAGGCATTGGAAAAGGCAGGAGGGTTTGATCCATCCATCCGTCTTGAAGACCTGTATATAGAATTGAAGATAGCCAGCGCGGGATATTATATAGACTGCCTTGGCAAAACCATGGCGCGCTACAGAAAGCATGCCACCAATTCATACAAGAATCACCGCTTCATGATAGATAATATCCTGAAAATTTATGCAATGTATCAAGATCATCCCCAATATAAATTTGTGCGGATGCGTTTTCTTGTTTCCATGTTTCTCAAGACTGCCAACTGTGACAAGGCTCTGGCAAGGGAATTACTTGCCCAGATTCCCTTCAAGCAATGGAACAAAAAGGTTTGGCGGGGCTTGGGACGGCTCTATTTCTCTTTTTGAGAAAGATGATGATTCTCAATCGCTTTTGTTGCAAATTTTTTCACAATCTTCTTTTGATGAATCCTTCCCGTCTTTTTTGCTCTGCGACGCGCTTGCGGCAAATAATATGGCCAATGGTATCCAGATCAGGAACCAATGCTCCTTTGGCAGAGACATGAAGGCTCGCCCCTCTGTCAGGCCGCCTCCAATCCCATAAATCAGCCAGGTTGAGGCCATGATAACCAGATTGTCTTTCCTGAATTGCCAGGAAAATCGTAAGGCGTAAACATAAATAAGCATCCAGAGAACAAAGCCAACAATTCCGCCTGCGTGCAATACAGCGAGTGGAATATTATGCGGGTTATCATAAAATTCATGCCCTGAAACTTGAACAACAATAGGAGATTTATATCCAAGTCCAAACCAGGGTGATTCAGAAATCTGCCGGATTATTTCTGCCCATATTTCCGGGCGAAATGAATATCCCGTCCATGTATTGAAAGAAATGGAAATTTTGTACTGTATCAAAGCGCATGCCATAACGAAAAACATGCCAGCAATACATTCTTTTTGTTTGCCCTGAATAAACAGCAACCATGCCAATGCAAGGCCGATAGCGACAAAAGGAGTTTTTGAGCCAGTTTGTATCAGCAATATGACAATGATGAGCATGCTGATGATAGAAATTGTTTTTGCTCTGCCAGACAGAAATATCTGTGTCAACCAATAGGTTGCAAAAGCGCCATAGACATGAGTGCTTATGAGAGCATTATCCAGGAGAAAATAACCTGAAAGTCTTTCTGAATAACCAGAAGTATATATGTTGTAATTATAGTACACGAGCGAACACGCCGCAGCCACAGTAGCTATCAAGGCGGATATATGTAATACAGCTTCAAACCTTTGTCTTGCCTTCAAATAAAATATGGCTGCGCTTAAAATGAAAATCAAAGTGAGGAATGGAATTTTCACCCCCCTGATCAAGTTTCTATCGATGCTCGACCAAAATAACGTCGCTAGCATGTATGCTAAAAAAATCAATATTACAAGAAATATTGGCTGGCGCAATAAATGGCGGTATGTTTTGAAATCACTCAGCAATACAAATGCGCAAGGAAGCACCAACAACCAATAGAACAAGCGATGGTATGTGCCAGATCTATCAAGCCAAAACATGCCGGTGAGCAGTATCAACCATCCCAGTGGAAATATATTCCGTATGGCAAACTCGTTACATGCGCGGCAAGTGTTCTTGATATTCATCGCGATTTGAATTGAAGTTGTGTCTGATCAGGAAAATTGTGTGGCGCAGAAATCGACGCTTTTCATGAAAAACGCTGAGAGAACACATGCGAAGACTCTATGAATTCGAACACGGGTCTCGCTCAATTCCCGGACGTAAGGCCGGGGTGGCTCAAAGGGTAGATTCATTTGTATTCCTCAAATTTGCAGAGTCCAGGAAAAACAGCTCATGCCTGCGCGCCGCTTTTCTGAAATAGGCATTGGCGCCGTATGGCGGCTGGCGGCGTCCCGCGAACAGACGCTGCATCAGGCGGCGGCAGGCTTCTTTGCCAGAGATGGGCGTGCCAAGATCGTGCATCATAGCAAGCGCCATGCTTTTGTCAATTTGACGCGCTTTGTCGAGCGGCAAGGCATAAGGCAGGAAGGCACAGCCCCGCCCGAAAAATGGAGGCAGCGGAACGCCACAATGCGCGTCACCCATCGGCCAGCGGTCAGTATCGTGCAAGTGATTGGCATAATAGAGCAATTCCGCTTGCCATGCGAGGCCAGTCAGAGCCTCCTTGACTGCAACGCTTGCGGCTACATGGTCGGGGTGGGGGTCGAGATGGGGATGCGGCAGGACTATGACTTCAGGTTCGGCCCGCAGAATGATTTCCCGCAAGTCCGCCACCAGATTCTGCCAGGTCGGGAGGCCATTGGCATCGCTTGCCAGTTTGATCTGGTTGAAAGCACGAAACAGGCGCGTATCGCCAAGCTCGGCGGCTTCTGAAGCAAAGGCTTGTTCCGGCGCCCGCCGCATCGCGGCAAGTTTCAGGCAGAAGTAGCCCAGTTGGATAGATCGCTCTGGGGGAACATTGCCCCAGATCGGCGCGGCAATGCTGTCCCAGGATCTGAGACGTCCCTTTATCCGCGAAGCTTCTGTCTCGGAAAACCCCATCTCCCGGTAATGCTCCGCCTCGATTTCGCCCGCGCTCAGGGTGACGATCCAGGCTTGCTTGGCCTGACTGTAGAGACCAAAAGCGGCAAGTTCAGCATCGTCGGCATGGGGGGCAATGATGAGCAGACGCTTTTGGCGATAGTCGGGATGTTTTATGCGCAGTAGCCGGGGCGTACCGGCAAGGCGACAGTATCTGCCTTGCAGGCAAAGACCATTTTCCCGCAACTCTTTGGCAAAACCGGTGAGGTTAAGATAACGCAGACCTCTTCCGCCGCGCTCGAAGCTTTGCCTATCCTGATCGCTATCTGTCCAAATCTCGATCGCCGGGTCGAACCAGTAGCCCAAGAGATTGGCGCGCAGCTCGATTGCGAGAATGAGGGTGTCGTTATCGTGAGGCAGGCAATCACCGGCAAGGGTCAGGCGATCAGCGGCAAAACTGACCGGGATGGTATCGACCCCTTTTGCAAACTGGTAGTAGTAATCGCTGTCAGGCGAATAAAAAATATGGTCGGAAAAGCGGACTTCATGTACGACCCAGAGGAGGAGAAGGCAAGGCAGAAGCCACAGCAAGCCTGCATAAAAACCGATGCTGCCCAAGGCGAAGAGGCAAAGCAGCATGGCAATGCGTTTTTTTCGCCGATATGCTTTCAGAAGTTGCTGTTTGCGCGCTGTCTGCTGCATGATTTACCCAGCCGTAAAAACCGTTGCGGGTTGGCACCAGAGCGCCTTATAGCCGGGATCGAAGCGGCCGAAGGAGTAGCGGAGTTCCTTGTCTTTTGCCACGGCATCTTCCCGGGCGGCTTCCGTATTCAGCCAGGTAAGGGCGCTGCCGGGCGAAAAAGAGTCAAAAGCCGGATCAAAACCGCCATTGACATATTCCACGCTAATCCATTGCGGCGATTCTACCCGGTAGAGGACTTGCAGCGCGACCGGAACATCGTCCATAAACAGGACGAAACCGCTCAGCCACTCGGAAAGCAGGCTGAAAACTTCCGCCATATATTCCGCCCCGGCAGCGGCAAAGCCCCAGCGCCTCTGGAAGAGATTGAGATAAATGCCTGCCAGATCAGGCGGGCTGAAATCGCTAATGGAGCGAATACTGCCCCTGGCCGCTTCGATCTGACGCACGAGGCGGCGTTGGTTGTAGCGAAATTTGGCGGAAAAAGCATCTGTTGCTTTCAGAAACGCTAAATTTTCTCGCTGTGCCCTGAGGCCGGAAAAGGCGGTCTTGTTCTTTACGGAGAGATAGCGCCCCGAGTGGCGGAGCGGAATTGCGAAAGCAGGCGCAGGCGCGGCGGGCAAAATGATTTCCGCATTGCCGAGGTCGAACAGCCTTTTTTTGCCTTTCTCTTTCAGGGCGACTCGGGAAAGCGCCAGATGTCGCCCCCAGGCGGGAATGGCGGCAACGAGTTCAGATTCGGTGGCGTACCAGCCCAGATAACGCGCCGGAATTCCTGCAAGCTGGGAGAGGCGCTCGACCAAGGCCGGATGGGTGGCGACGCTGCCGCCATAACGCTGCCAGCAGAGAGCATAATCTGCGGCAGAAATCTCTCTCCAGCCCCGTTCCCGGAAAAAGGCGATGCGGTTCAACATGATTTAGCGTCGCTTGCTTCAATATTCATCTGCGCCAGCATCTCTCTGATTCGGGTAGCCCAGGTATGCTTCGCCAGAAATTTTTCATGACCGCGTCTGGCGATAGCCAGCCGCTGATCCTCGTTGTCCAGATAGTAACGAACTTTCTCGGCAAGCTCCCGCGCGGAGCGGAAGGTTTCGATTTCCTTCCCCGGCTCGAAAAGGGTTTCGATTTCGTCACAATGGTCAGTAAGCAGGAAACAGCCAGCGGCGATGGCTTCAAAGATGCGCAGATTGATCCCGGTCTCCGCGCCATAGAAGTCGCTGCGGGTAATGTTGAGGACGATTTTTGCGCGCGCGAGTAAGCTCTGCAATTCCTCGCCCCAGACCTGACGATCGTCAATCCTTGCCCTAAGCTCGGGCGAAGTCAGGGGGTAATTGCGCTGCCAGCGATTACCGAAAACGCTGACCTTGTCCTTGATGCTCTCCAGAAGAAAAATCCGCCGCAAATCGGCGCTGCCGACAAAAAGCGCGTCGATTGTTTTCTCCTCTGCTCTCAAAACGGGAAGCGATTGTGCAGCGAAAGGCAACCAGCGTGCGGGTAATTTCAGCGCCTCCCTGAAAAAACCGGTTGTGACCTCTGAAAACGAGAAGATTTCATCGTAAATGGGTAGTTCATTCTCAAGGAAAAAAATGAATTCGCGCCTCTTGTCGTAAAGATTGCAACTGTCGGTGTCATAAAGGAACAGTTTGATCCTGTGCCTATCGGCAAAGCGGCGCAATTCCTGCGGGTCAAAGAATTTGTAGATGAATCCGACAACCAGAATGATGTCGGGGCGCTCTTTCTCGATCAGAGTTGAGAGAGACTTTGCGGTAAAACGGGGCAGAAAATAGAAACTGTCTCTGTCGTGCCTTCTGTTGATGGTTTTGGCATAAGCGGAGCGAATTCCATACAATGAGCGCACCGGCTGTTCCAGGCAGTCGAAATGTATTGCTACATGGCCTTCGCCGCGAATGTTTGCGCTTATTTCGCGGCCAAGCGGTACCCCGCCGATGCCATCGAGTACCAGAAATCTGGCTGGTGGTGATGAGGAGATCAATCTGGACTCCTTTGCAAGCGTTCAACAGCGGCGACGACTGTTGCCGGACGGATCAGGTATTTCCACAAGGATGCGCTCCACCCTGGCAAGGAAAAAGGAGGGCAGATAACTATGCCCGGTTTCCAGTCAGGACGCCAATGAAAGAGCGGGTTTTTCTTGCGATAAATGGTGACGACCGGAATGCCGAGAAAGGATGCCAGATGCCCATTGCCTGAATCATTGGCGACCACGACTCCCGACTCATAAAGATAAGCGGCAAGTTTTGCTATGTCATCAAAGCGCGGGGTGGCAAATTTTCCGCCAGCCATCTTTTCCCAAAAAGAATGATTGTTGGGAGCCACGACGATTTCCGGGGTAAACCCCAGCGCCTGCAAGCGATGGCAGACATTCAGAAAGGCGGCGGGATGCCAGTTCTTCTTCTCTGGCCCGGCCGAGTCGGGGCTGACCACTATCCTCTTCTCCATCCGGCGATACTGCAAACCTTCTGGGGCGATCACAGGCGGCTGCTTGCACACATTCTCAAGCTGCATTTTTTCCCGCAGGTACTCCAGCGTCATGGCAACCACGCTCTCATCGCCAAATTCGCGAAAGCGGATGGAGCCGCTACTATCCAACAACTGCTGGAGTTGGTGGAATTTTTCCGGGCCAAGGGAATCCCTGACCCCTGATCCCTGATCCCTGATCCCTGATCCCTGGCTGCGGTGGTCGAAATACCAGCTTTGCGGCGCTTTCTGACAGATCAGCAGCCATTTTTCGCGCAAGCGGGCGGTCGTGGCTTCATCCATCTCGGTGCGGATGAAGCTCGGCGGGCTGACGATAGCCAGATCATATGCCGCCAACTCGGCTTCCATTTGCTCTTTGGGTGGATATGGCCTGATCTTCAGGCTCGGTAGCCATTCCCGCATCTGGTACGCGATATTGCCGTACAGGGTGAGGTCAAAGCCGTTTTTTTGCAGGTTGGCGGCGATCATCAGGTAGATCAGCCCGTCTCCCAGGGAGTCGAAGGAAACCAGCGCGATTCTGGCGCTGGCGGTGGCTTCTGCTTGGTTCATGACTGGGACAGGGATGCCGCGAGTTCTTCTTTGCTGGCTACGGCAGCGCCGAGTTTGCCGACCACTATCCCGGCGGCGCAATTGGCGACATGCACGGCATCAGCCCAGGAAAAGCGGGCAGCGCGCAGAGTCGCCAGAGTAGCAATCACCGTATCGCCCGCCCCGGAAACATCGAACACTTCCCGGGCAATTGCCGCTTCATGTCTGACCTCGGTCTCGGTAAACAGGCTCATCCCTTCTTCGCTACGGGTGACGAGCAGGGCTTCCAGCTCCAGTTGGCGGCGCAGGTTTTCCGCTTTTGCCGCAAATTCCTCTTCGCTTTGCCAGCGCCCGACCACGGCGCGAAACTCGCTTTTGTTCGGGGTGATGACGCTTGCTCCCTTGTAGCGGGAAAAATCGTCGCCCTTGGGGTCGACCAGCACCGCTTTGCCCGCTTCTTTTGCCAGACGAATCATTTCCGGGATATGGACTAAGCCGCCCTTGCCGTAGTCGGAAAGAATGACCGCATCGCACTCGGAAACCAGCAGGGAGAATTCAGCGAGCTTGGCGCTCAGAATCTCGTGCGAGGGCGTGGTTTCAAAATCAACGCGCAGCAGTTGTTGCTGTCGGCCTATGACCCGCAATTTGACGGTAGTCTCGATCTGGGCATCTGTCTTCAGCCTGGCTTCGATCTTGGCCTCGGCGAGCAGCCTCTCCAGTGAGCGGGCGGCCTCATCATCGCCGACTACCGAGAGGAGGGTGGCAGAAGAGCCAAGAGCAGCGACGTTTTTCGCTACGTTGGCAGCGCCCCCCAAGCGTTCTTCCTGACGCTCGATTTTGACGACCGGAACCGGGGCTTCCGGGGAAATGCGGTTTACTTCGCCGAACCAGTAACGGTCGAGCATGATGTCACCGACGATCAGGAGGCGGATCGCGGCGAGTTTGGCAAAATCATCAGGGTGCATAGATTCTCATAAAGCAGCGTCGAATTCTTCCACGCGGCGCGGGGGATAAGTCTCCCAGCCGCCGCAGGCCGGACAGCGCCAGTAAAACTGGCGGGCGCGAAAACCGCAGTTCTCGCAGTGGTAACGGGCAAGCCTCTTGGTATAGTTTTGCAGAATGCTACGGGAAAGCGCCAGATCATCCCGTCTCTCGGGATCGGAAACCATGGGCAGGCGCGCATCGATCAGCCTTTCCAGCCCCAGGAGGGTAGGATTACGTTTGAGTTCGGCGCGCACCAAGCGGAAAGCAGCTTCATTCCCGGAAGCGGCAAGCTCCAGTTGGTAGACAGAATCGAGAAGATCGAGCGAGGGGTAGTTTTCCAGCCAACTGCGCAGCAGCGCCAGCGCCTCTTCCTGTCTATCGAGCTGGCGGCAGGTTTCAAGCAGGCGCTGGGCAACGAGGGCAAGATAGGCCGGGTTTTGCCGCTCGATGTCCTGCCAGACGGTTATGGCTTCTTCCGGCATGTTTTGCCGTAGCGCCAGTTCTCCGGCAAGTATGCTGGCGCGCACGCATTGGCGGTAGACGCTTCTTGCGCTTTTCAGATGAGCACTGGCGGCGGCGAAGTCGGAGCGGGACAACTCCCGCTCGGCAATCTCGCAGTGAAACTGGGCGATGATTTTATCGACATAGGGGTCGCTGGATACGCGGGCAATCTGAATGGCTTTTTCCCATTCTTTTTCGATCTGGTAAATTTCCAGCAATTGCCGTTCCGCTTCTTCGTGCAGGCTTGAGTCCTTGAGTTTGACGAAAACCGCTTCGGAACGATCGAGGAGTCCGGCCTTCAGATAATCCTGTCCCAATTCGAACAGGGCTTGCAGCTTGACCTCCTTGCCGAGATCATCGCGCTCGATGAGGCTCTGGTGCATCCGAATGGCGCGCTCGGTTTCCCCGCGCCGCCGAAACAGGCCGCCGAGAGCAAAATTGAGTTCTACCGTCTGGGTATTGCGGTGGGCGACTTCCAGAAAGGAATCGATGGCCTTGTCCGGCTGTTCGTTGAGCAGAAAATTCAGCCCCTTGAAATAGGAACGCGGCAACTCTCTCGATTCCTTGACGACATGGTGGATGTCTACCCGCGCTGCAATCCAGCCCAGGGCGAAAAAGAGGGGAATCAGCAGTAAATACCAGTATTCGATTTCCATCAGGATTTGCGTTTGGAAGAAAAGATAGAAAAGCCGGAAAGCGCGGATTCGGGCGCGGTATCAGGAATGGGGGGATGGGAAGGCCTGGACGATCCTGCAAGAATTTCCAGCTCCCGGCGCAGCTTGGCGGCTTCGCGCCGCGCTCGGAAAAACGGCATCAGCATGGCGCTGATCCCCAGGACGACTCCCAGGACAAGGGCAATCAACAGCAACAGGGAAAGGGGAAGCGTCCAGGTTTTGGCGAAGAAAAAATTAAGAGCTACCTCTTCGGTATTTTTCAGGGCGAAAGCAAATAATAAGAGAAGCGCGAGAAGGCGAAGCCCCCAAATCAGATAACGCATTCTATCTCTCCAAAACAAGAAAAAGGGCGGCGGTTTATTGCCGCCGCCCTTCAATCTACCACATATCGTCCCCGGTAACGAATTACGTTCTGGAACGGGCAGAGATGTCCACCCGTTCCCGCAACTCTTTGCCCGCCTTGAAATGGGGCGCCCATTTTTCGGGAACGTGAACCTGTTCGCCGGATTTCGGGTTCCGCCCCACCCGCGACGTGCGATGACTCAGGGAAAAGCTGCCAAAACCACGAATCTCGATCCGCCACCCCTTCAAGAGAGCGTCGGACATGGTGTCGAGAATGGCATTAACTGCTTCGTCCGCGTCCTTGCTTCCCAGTTGCGGGAAGCGTTCAGAGAGGCGGGCGATCAGTTCTGATCTGGTCATGGCTATACCGTCAGGATTGCTGGTTTTGGTTCAGCTTGGCTTTCAGAAGCGCGCCGAGGTTGGTAGTCCCGGCAGAGCCGGAATCGGAGCTGAACTTCTGCATGGCTTCGGCTTGTTCTGCCTGATCCTTGGCCTTGATGGAAAGATTGATCGAACGGGTCTTGCGATCCACGTTGGTAATCATCGCTTCCACGCTATCGCCCACTTTCAGGATCTGGGAGAGATCTTCGACGCGTTCGCGGGAGTAATCGGAAGCGCGCAGATAGCCCTCAACCTCGCCGTCCAGAGAGATGGTAGCGCCCTTGGCATCGACGGCTTTCACCGTGCCGGTGACGACCGTGCTCTTCTCATGGGTGGCAATGTAGTTGGTGTAAGGGTCGCCTTCCAGTTGCTTGATGCCAAGGGAAATGCGCTCCTTGTCCACGTCGATGGCCATGACCACGGCCTGGACTTCGTCGCCCTTCTTGAAGTTGCGGATGGCTTCTTCGCCGGTCAGGTTCCAGGAGAGGTCGGAGAGGTGTACCAGACCGTCGATGCCGCCGGCAAGGCCGATGAAAATGCCGAAGTCGGTAATGGACTTGATCGCGCCGGAAACCTTGTCGCCCTTCTTGAAGTTCTGGCTGAACTCTTCCCAGGGGTTGGCCTGACACTGCTTCATGCCAAGCGAGATACGGCGACGGTCTTCGTCGATCTCGAGAATCATGACTTCGACTTCGTCACCCAGTTGTACGACCTTGGACGGATGAACGTTCTTGTTCGTCCAGTCCATTTCGGAGACGTGTACCAGTCCTTCGATGCCCTGCTCGATTTCCACGAAAGCGCCGTAGTCGGTCAGGTTGGTCACCTTGCCGAACATGCGGGTGCTGGCGGGATAACGGCGGGCAATGCCGACCCAGGGGTCTTCGCCCAACTGCTTCAGGCCGAGGGAGACGCGGTTCTTGTCCGCATCGAACTTCAGTACCTTGGCTTCCAGTTCGTCGCCGACGTTGAGGACTTCGGAAGGATGGCGAATACGACGCCAGGCAAGATCGGTAATGTGGAGGAGACCGTCGATGCCGCCCAAGTCGACAAACGCGCCGTAGTCGGTGATGTTCTTGACGGTGCCCTTGACGATGGTGCCTTCTTTCAGGTTTTCGAGCAGCTTTTCACGCTCTTCGCCCACGGATGCTTCGAGAACAGCGCGACGGGAGAGAACGACGTTGTTGCGCTTGCGATCGAGCTTGATGACCTTGAATTCCAGGGTCTTGCCTTCGTAAGGGGTGGTGTCCTTGATGGGACGCATGTCGACGAGCGAGCCGGGGAGGAAGGCGCGAACGCCGCTGGTCATGACGGTAAGACCGCCCTTGACCTTGCCGTTGATGGTGCCGGTAACCAAGGTGTGATCGTTGAGCGCCTGTTCGAGGAAGTTCCACGAGGCAATGCGTTTGGCGCGATCACGGGAGAGGCGGGTTTCGCCGTAGCCGTCTTCGAGAGATTCGATGGCTACCTGAACGAAATCACCGAGTTTGGCTTCGATTTCGCCCTGGTCGTTCAGGAATTCTTCGATGGAGATATATGATTCAGATTTCAGGCCAGCAGTGACTACAACGAAGTTTTGGTCGATACGCACCACTTCGGCAGTGATGACTTCACCCGGGCGCATTTCCTGGCGGGCTGCGCTTTCTTCAAAAAGTTTGGCAAAAGATTCCATGAGAGAGAGGTAGAGGTGCTGCAAAGCAGCGGTTGGATTGAACAAAGCCGGAATGTGAGAATGAGGGGATTAGCCCATAACAGCCTCACAGCGACAACCAATTTTCCGCACAGACGGAAAAGTCCGAATTCTAGCGCAAAAAATGCTTACTGATCAAGTAGTTGTACAGTAAATCAGAGGACAGATGTCAGATGTCAGGAATCAGAGGACAGGGATCAGGGATCAGGCGTAGGGGCGGATACCATCCGCCCGCGACCTGTATGAAGTCGCAGGGCGCGTAATGACAAGTGATTGCGTAGGCTGGGTTGAAGCGTAGCTGAAACCCAGCATAACGAATCGCCCGCATCCAACCCCGTTATTGCAATGACGGGGTTTGTCGCAGACTGAGGCGGAGTAGGGGCGTTGCGCGCAACGCCCCTACAAGGTTTCGTCATTCGCTATCTGCAGGAAAAGCTCAACTACGCTTGGTTTCGCTGGCGCTCAACCCATTAGTCTACGCGCAACCTATGGAGTGGCGGG
>Ga0209737_10000876_pt1 | contig 22902 bp, 22 predicted proteins | sample TergutCu122P3_FD_187284 | JGI IMG/M metagenome (GOLD analysis project Ga0209737, IMG submission 187284) | Cubitermes ugandensis P3 segment gut microbial communities from Kakamega Forest, Kenya - Cu122 P3 (SPAdes) (version 2) | ecosystem: Host-associated > Arthropoda: Insects > Digestive system... | reverse complement strand
CCCTTGCGTATCGATCACCGCCCGGAGTACGCGAGGACGCATCCGTTTACCGTCATTGGCAATCGTTGCGGTTGCCAATGCCATCTGGAGGGGGGAGTAGCGGTTGTAGCCCTGACCGACGCCGACCGAAATCGTCTCGCCTGCATACCATTTCTGATGTTCTCGCCCATACTTGGCGTAACGCTTTTGTTTCCACTCCTGCGAGGGCAGCACCCCCGGTTTTTCGTCGGGGATGTCGATGCCTGTGAGCGAACCCAACCCAAACTGCCCGATGTAACTGGAGATGCCATCGATGCCCAGATCGTTGGCCAGTATGTAGTAATAGGTGTTGCACGAAACGACGAGGGATTTATGCAAATCCACCACGCCATGACCGCCCTTCTTGTGATCCTTGAAATAATGGCCGCCGAACGCGAAACCACCCGGATCGCTTATTTTCTGTGTCAGCGTGCGTTTGCCCGCGTTCAGGCCGGCCAGGGCCATGAAGGGCTTGAAGGTCGAACCCGGCGGATAGGTGCTGCTGACGGCGCGATTGAGCAGGGGCTTGTTTTGCTTGTCCTTCGGAACGCCAATTTCATTCAGCATCGCCCAGTCCTGGCCGGAAATGCCGTCAACGAACAGGTTGGGATCATATGTTGGCATCGACACCAACGCGAGCACCTCGCCGGTCGTGGGATCGATGGCGACCAGCGCGCCGCGCCGCTCGCCGAAGGCGGCTTCGGCGACTTTCTGCAATTCGATATCGACGGATAGCTCGATATCACTGCCCGGCACTGGCGGTTCGGTCTCGTAGCCATCCTCTTTTTTCAGGGTTCGCACCACCCTGCCGCCAGCGGTATTTTCGACGTACTCGCGGCCGGTAATCCCGTGAAGATCGACTTCGTAAGTCGCCTCTACGCCGCTTTTACCGATGTGCGTGCTGCCGAGATAGTTGTCGGCTTCGTTGCGCGCCTCGATTTCTTCGACATCCGCGTTGCTGATGCGGTTGATATAACCGATCAGGTGCGAAGCCAGGGGGCCATTCGGATAATTGCGGAACAGCCGCGCCTGCACATCGACGCCGGGGAAACGGTAACGCTGCCCCATGAAGCGCGCGACTTCCTCATCGGAGAGCCGGGTGCGGATCGGCACGCTGTCCAGGTTGCGGTTGTCCCGGCGGAAGTTGTAGAAACGCTGCCGGTCCTTTTGTTCGATGGAAACCACTCCGGAAAGCGCGTCGATCGTTTTTTCCACATCAACGATGAGCGAAGGCGTGATTTCCAGGGTGTAGGCAACGAAATTGCGCGCCAGCGGCACGCCATTGCGGTCGACGATGTTCCCGCGCTGGGGCACGATCGGCAGCACGGAAATGCGGTTGCCTTCCGCAAGTTTCTGGTACTTTTTGTAGTCCTGTATTTGCAGGAAATAAAGCCTGAACGCCAGCAGGACACAGCCGACAAGCACGAACAAGGCGGCCACGAACAGGCGGACGTAGAAGCGTCCTACATTTTCGTCAGGTTCGTTGAAGGTTTTCATCCTGGTTTCAACACTCAGATTGGCCGGTTTTCATCCCGGTCGACTGGTTGAAACTGCGGCAGCAGCAATACGTAGGTCAGCGGCAGCCACAGCGCCGCACCGACGAAACTGGAGAGGAAATAATCCCATTCTGGAAACGTTTCTCCAGCGAACATCCGCACGCCGATCATCAGTAGCTGCGCCACCAGAAGCATCGGCAGCACATGCAGCGCCTGCAACAGCGACGGGAACCACATGATCCGCCGCGCCAGGGCATTACCAACGAAAGCCAATACCACGTAGGCCAGGGCATGTTCGCCCATTGCCGCGCTCTGGCCGATATCGACCAGGATGCCGAGAAAGAAACCCATGCCCATGCCGATATACAGGGGTTCGCGAATGCACCAGAAAACCAGCACCAGCGCCACCCAGTCGGGAACGCCGGGGCGAAAGCCGAAAGGCACGTAATTGAGCATGAGCGCGGCGAAAAGACTCGCATACACAAACCACGGTCTGGCCGGACGCAGGAGGCGGTTGGATCGATTGGTGAATTGCATGATTAACCTCCGCCTTCGACTGGACGCACAGCCCTTGGCGGAACCGGCGGCGGCGGCGGGTCGCCGGTCTCCGGTCTGGGCGGTGGCGGCGGCAATTCCGCACGAGCCATGATCAGCACCCGGAGGCTCTTTTCAACCCCTCCCAGGGGGCGACAGGTAACGTAGGCGAAAGCGCCGGCTTCACGATCGACATTCTCGACTTCAGCCACGGGCAAGCCGGACGGAAATATGCCATCAAGCCCCGAGGTCACCAGGCGATCCCCGGGCTGAATATCCGCATTGGCGAGCACGAAACGCAATTCGAGCGATCCCGGCCCGATGTCCGACTGAACAACCCGCTGCCAGCGCTTGGGAATGTCGCCCAGGGTACGCAACCCCTGCCCTACGCCAAACATCACGCCACGCAGACCGTTACGCATGACCTGCACGGGAACCGCCTGATTGCGGTCCGTAATGAGCGTGACTTCGGACTGGGTTGGATAAACCCGGGTCACCTGCCCGAGCAGGCCCTCGGCATCGACTACCGCGAGGCCGTGGGTAATGCCCGCCCGTTTGCCCTGATCGAGAATGACCTTGCGGGAAGACGAATCGGGCACGCTGTAGAGCACTTCCGCCGCAATGCTTCTGACCTGCGTTTTCTTGCGCATGGCAAGCAGCTCGCGCAACTTGGCATTTTCCTGTTCGAGCGCATCGAAGCGCAGCAGCCGTTCAGCGCCGTCGAACTGGTGCTGACGCAATCTGGTGTTTTCTTCCTGCAAGTCCACCATGCTGGAGAAATGATCCGTGGCATTGCTGATCAGCTTGACAGGTTCGGACGCAACCGTGCGCATGGGCGAAATGGCTGTGAACAGGTACCCGCGGATAGTGTCCATGTAGCGAAAACGCAGGTCGCCCACCAGCACCGTCACGCAGATCGTGACGTAGGCAAGTAGGCGGACTTTTGCTGACACACCGCGCCTGAAAACAGGGTGCGTCTGAAAATCAGAGGCAGGCATCCGATAATATCCGGGCGATAGCAGTCATTCGGGGTCGGCCAGTCCGCCTGTCGGCGCTTCCTCAGTCCGACGTGAAGATGGAAGCCAGCTTGTCCATTCTGTCGAGCGCCATGCCGCAACCGCGCGCCACACAGGTGAGCGGTTCTTCGGCAACGATCACTGGCAGGCCGGTTTCTTCCATCAACAGACGATCGAGGTCGCGCAACAGAGCGCCTCCGCCGGTCAGTACCAGACCGCGCTCGGCGATGTCGGCGCCCAGTTCGGGCGGCGTTTCTTCGAGCGCAATCTTGACCGAGGAAACGATCTGGTTGATGGGCTCGGTCAGCGCTTCGAGAATTTCGTTGGACGAAATCGTGAAGCTGCGCGGAATGCCTTCAGCGAGATTGCGGCCCTTGACTTCCAGTTCGCGCACTTCCGAACCCGGAAAGGCAGAGCCGATTTCTTTCTTGATGTTCTCGGCGGTCGTATCACCGATCAGCATGCCGTAATTGCGGCGGATGTAATTGACGATGGACTCGTCGAACTTGTCGCCGCCGACCCGGACGCTGCCCCGGTAGACCATGCCGCCCAGCGAGATGACGCCGACTTCGGTCGTGCCGCCGCCGATATCGACCACCATCGAACCGAGCGCGTCGGAAACCGGCAGCCCCGAACCGATTGCTGCGGCCATCGGTTCCTCGATCAGATAGACCTGTGAAGCGCCCGCAGCCAGCGCGGCGTCGCGGATGGCGCGGCGTTCGACCTGGGTCGAGCCGCAGGGCACGCAGATGATGATCCGGGGGCTCGGCGAAAGCAGCTTGGAATCGTGCACCCGCTTGATGAACTGCTTGATCATCTGCTCGGTGACTTCAAAGTCGGCGATCACACCGTCTTTCATCGGGCGGATGGCCTCGATGTTCTTTGGAGTCTTGCCGAGCATCTGCTTGGCTTCATGCCCGACCGCCTGAATGACGCGCTTGGAATTGGGGCCGCCTTCGACGCGGATGGCCACAACCGAAGGTTCGTCGAGGACGACGCCCTTTCCACGCATATAAATCAGAGTGTTGGCTGTGCCAAGGTCGATCGCGAGATCACTGGAAAAATAAGAACGCAGCAAACCGAACATAAGAATTCCGAACCGGTTGGAGGTTTCGTTCCGCGCACATGCGCGCCCGGGAAAAGCAACAAGAGTGGTTATGATACTCTACATCTCTTCACAAATTCAGCAGGTATTTCTCACATGCCACTCACTAACGAAGAAGTTAAGCATCTGGCCCGTCTGGCCCGTCTGTCAATGCCTGATGACAATGTGAACGTTACACGCGGACAACTTGATAGCATATTTGTATTAATCGCGCAAATGCAGACAGTCGATACCGCAAATATCGAACCAATGAGTCACCCGCAGAAATTGGCTGCCCGCATGCGCGAGGACGTTGTCACCGAGACTGACCGCCGCGCAGCATTCCAGGCCATTGCCCCACATGCCGAGGCCGGACTCTACATCGTTCCCAAGGTTATTGAGTAGCCAAATGGAACACTGTTTTCGGTTCTGACTTTCATTACCTTTTTCCTGCAACCCTGCCATGACTTCCGCACCCATTTTCGACGCCCCTGTTTCCGTTCTGCGCCGCGCGCTGGATGAGAAAAAAATTTCCAGCGTCGAACTCGCCAGCCTTTTTCTCGACCGCATCGAGACTTTCAATCCGGCACTGAATGCCTTCATTACCGTCGACCGCGAACGGACGCTTGCCGAGGCGCGAGCAGCGGATGCGCGCATCATTCGCAATGAAGCCGGGCCGCTCACCGGCATCCCGCTCGCCCACAAGGACGTGATCTGCACCGAGGGCATGCTGACCACCTGCGCGTCCAAAATGCTGTCCAATTTCGTCAGCCCCTACGATGCCCATGTGATCACCCTGCTGAAGCAGGCGGGCGCGGTCAGTCTGGGCAAGACCAACATGGACGAATTCGGGATGGGCTCGTCGAGCGAGACCTCGTATTACGGCCCGGTGGAAAACCCGTGGAAACCCGGCCATGTGTCCGGCGGCTCTTCGGGCGGCTCGGCAGCAGCGGTTGCGGCGCGGCTCGCGCCCATTGCCACGGGAACCGATACCGGCGGCTCGGTGCGCCAGCCGGCGGCCTTCTGCGGCATTACCGGGATCAAGCCGACTTACGGACTCATCAGCCGTTACGGCTTGATTGCCCTGGCCTCCTCGCTCGATCAGGGGGGAATCCTCGGCGCGTCTGCCGAAGATTGCGCACCGTTGCTCTCCGCCATGACCGGGTTCGATCCGCGCGATTCGACCAGTCTCGATCGTCCGGTAGAGGATTACGCCGCCGCACTCAAAGCGCCCGCAGCGGATGCCGCACGCCCGCTTGCCGGTCTCACCATCGGCGTGCCACGCGAATTTTTCTCGGAAGGAATGAGCGACGCCATCCGCGCCGCCATCGAAGATGCGCTGACACAGTACCGCGCCCTGGGCGCAACGACGCGCGAAGTCGATCTGCCCAATGCGCGGTTTGCGATTCCGGCCTTTTACGTCATCGCAATGGCCGAAGCATCGAGCAACCTTTCCCGGCTCGACGGCGTGCGTTACGGCCACCGCGCCGCCGAATACGCCGATCTCGCCGACATGTATTGCAAGAGCCGCAGCGAAGGGTTCGGCGCGGAGGTGCAACGGCGCATCCTGGCCGGGACTTTCATGCTGTCGCACGGCTATTACGATGCCTATTACCTTCAGGCGCAAAAGCTGCGCCGGTTGATTGCCGAGGATTTCAAGCGCGCCTTTACCGAATGCGACCTGCTTGCCGGCCCGACCGCGCCGGTGACGGCCTGGACCATGGGCGCAATGAGCAACGATCCGGTGCAGATGTATCTGGCCGACATTTACACCACGCCCGTCAATCTCGCCGGGCTGCCGGGGCTCTCCCACCCCTGCGGGTTCGACGCCGCCGGATTGCCGGTCGGGCTGCAACTGATCGGCAACTATTTCTCCGAAACACGCCTGCTGACTGCCGCTCACCGCTTCCAGCAGGCGACTGACTGGCATCTGCGCCGCCCGGCTCCGGCTCTCCGGACAGCTGCCTGACGCGCGCGCATCCTCAACATCAACGGTTAACGAAAAATGAGCAGATCGGATTGGGAAGTCGTCATCGGGCTGGAAATCCACGCCCAACTCAACACCTCTTCCAAAATTTTCTCCGGGGCCAGCACCGCATTCGGCGCCGAGCCCAATGTGCAGGCCTGCGCCGAGGATATCGCCCTGCCCGGCGTGCTGCCGGTTCTGAACCGGGGCGCGGTCGAACGCGCCATCCGCTTCGGCCTGGCGCTGGGCTCAAACATTGCGCCCAAAAGCGTGTTCGAGCGCAAGAGCTATTTCTATCCCGATCTGCCCGCCGGCTATCAGGTCAGCCAGCTCGAAATCCCGGTCGTACAGGGCGGCGCGATCATGATCCGGGTCGGCGAGGGAGCGGATGCCTACGAGAAATCCATCCGCCTCACGCGCGCGCATCTCGAAGAGGACGCAGGCAAATCGCTGCATGAAGACTTTCACGGCATGAGCGGCATCGACCTCAATCGCGCGGGCATGCCGCTGCTGGAGATCGTCTCCGAACCCGACATGCGCTCTTCTCTTGAAGCGGTTGCCTACGCGCGCGCCATTCACGCGATGGTGCGCTGGATCGACATCTGCGACGGCAACATGCAGGAGGGGTCCTTCCGGTGCGACGCCAACGTCTCAGTGCGCCGACGCGGTACAGAGAAGCTCGGAACCCGGCGCGAAATCAAAAACCTCAACTCTTTCCGTTTTCTGCAACAGGCCATCGACTTCGAGGTGGGCTGGCAGATCGAAACGCTGGAAGACGGCGGCCAGTTCGTACAGGCCACCGTACTGTTCGACCCCGCCACCGGACAGACGCGGATGATGCGCTCCAAGGAGGACTCGCACGACTACCGCTACTTTCCCGACCCCAACCTGCTGCCGCTCGTGATCGAGCCGGAATGGATCGAGCGGGTGCGAGCGACAATGCCTGAATTACCGGCGGCGATGAAGGCGCGCTTCGAGCGCGAACTGGGCCTGTCCGCCCAGGATGCCAGCGCGCTCACTGCCAGCAAGGAAATGGCGGATTATTTTCAGGCCGCCGCTGCCGGCACGTCGCATGCCAAGCTTTGCGCCAACTGGGTGATGGGAGAACTTGCCGCGCGCCTGAACAGAGACGGGCTGGAAATTGCTGCCGCGCCGGTCTCTCCCGCGCAACTGGCCGGCCTCGTCCTGCGCATCGCCGACGGTTCCATTTCCAACGCCATTGCGCGCAAGGTGTTCGAGGCGCTCTGGAATGGCGAAGGCGCGACCGCCGACGAGATCATCGAGCGCCAGGGGTTGAAACAGGTCACCGACAGCAGTGCAATCGAAGCGATGGTCGACGAGGTGATTGCCGCCAATCCGAAATCGGTCGAGGAATATCGCGCCGGCAAGGAAAAGGCGCTCAACGCTCTGGTCGGGCAGGTCATGAAAGCCAGCGGCGGCAAGGCCAATCCGGCCCAGGTCAACGAGTTGATGCGCCGCAGGCTCGGTTGATTACATACTTGACTCCCTCCCCCGCGCGCGGGGGAGGGCTAGGGTGGTGGCATTCAGCGGCATTCGCCCCCATCCCGACCTTCCCCCGCTCGCGGGGGAAGGAGTCATGTAGTCCCTGTGCAACCATGCAAGTGATAGACCTTCCACCGCGCGCGGGGGAAGGAGCGAAACCAACTTCCGTGTAATTTTTCGCGCCCGAGGAAACACGCCCTCGTAGTTTCCTGGATAAACCCGTGCTATGGTGAATATCTCTCTACAACGTCGTAATCAGCAAGCGACCGGTACTGATATGGAATGTCCGCTTTGCATTGCACCCCGGGAAGACATCATCTGGCAGGATGCGCATTGTCGCGTCATCGCGAGTAATAACCCCAGTTATCCAGCCTATTACCGGGTCGTATGGAACGAACATGTCGCCGAAATGAGTGATCTGGATACGCGCGCACGACGTCATTTCATGGACGTCGTGTTTGCCGTTGAGGCCAGCCTGCGCGACCTGATGAACCCCGACAAGATCAATCTTGCCAGCTTCGGCAACAAGGTTCCGCACCTGCATTGGCATGTCATTGCGCGCTTTGTCGACGACCCGCATTTTCCCGAGTCCATATGGGGCAACGAACGACGTCGCGGTCCGGCGCATGATGCGCCCGACCCCTCGGCTCTGGCGGCCCGGATTGCTGTTGAACTTGCTCGAATCCCGGATACTTGATAGATATAGCAAGAAACGCTTTCCCGGAGTTTTCATGGACTACCGCAATCCTGCACAATGCTTGGGTTTGTTGCAGAGTCTGCCGACCGACAGCGCCATAGAGCGGTTTTCCGTTCTGGCGGACATCATCGCCGGTTTGCTCGTCGCCCGCCCTCTCCCCGAACAGTACCTCGAAGTGCTGGAGATGGCCCGTCCATTGGTCGACAAGACTCGCGCCAAACTTCCCGGACTCGATGGCGACGAACCACTGCCTCCCGATAGCCAGCACAATGCGCTTTTGCTGAAAGTCATCAAACTCTGGGACGACTTTTCACGTTCCTATGCCCTCGTTGCCGCGCTGGATGCCGAAGTCGGAACCCTGAAGGATCAACGCGCGTTGCTCATACAGCGCCGCACCTATTACGCGGGCAAGATCGTATCCGAGTATTACCGTGCGCACCGGACCCTGCCCGCCGGGCTGTGGAGACGTGTGCACGAATGTTTCATCGCTGCCGAACAGGAAAACACGCATTCCATCCGCGTCTCCGACACGCTCAACATCGTCTGGAAAGCGCAAAGCGCACAGGAAGCCTATCTCTCCATCCTGTTGCTCGATCTGGCCAACGCCTTCGGGCGCAGCGGACAGGAATGGAGCTGGATTTGCCGCTGGGCGGAACGCTTCGCGCCCTATTGCACCCTCAGTCCGAATATCGAGGGACGCAAACCCACGACCTACGGACTCGATCTGGCCGCCGATCACGGTTTGCGACCGCTTGGTCTGCTCCAGAAGGACTCGAGCCCCCGCTACTTCGATTGCAACAAGCTGGCGAGCCAGATTCAGTCCGTTTTCGCGCAATTCAAACAAGGGGTGTCGCCCTCTTCGCTCGGCCTCGGGGAAGATTGCAGCGTCGAGGCCAGCGCACGCCTGTTGCTGTCGCTCTACCGGCCCTGGGGGCTGGCCTCTGCCGGGCGGCGTTTCCCACGCCGGGGCAGCACGGGCGTGGTCGAACTGTGCGCCGAATGGCTCACCATCGGCTTTCACATCCAGGGCAAACTGTTTGAACAACCCCGGAACCGCAGCCAGCGCTCGACGACGAGCAGCCTGGGTTACACGCACGACGAACTGGCGCTTCATGCCTTCGGCGAACGCGCGGCGGGAGTCGAAACCGAACTGACCCGCAACGGAAAGCGCAATTTCAGCCACCAGCACCTCGAAGCCGAACGGCTTGGGCTGGTCTGCGAACAATGGGAATTGCTCGACCAGTCGGTTGGAGGTTTCCGTCTGCAACAGCGCCCCCACTCCGAGCGCATCTCGCATCACCAACTGGTCGGATTGCGCCCGCAGGATGGTGAATACTTTCTGCTCGGCCAGGTCAGTTGGCTGATGTTCCGCGAAGACGGCCTGCTCGAAGTCGGTATCCATGTCCTGCCCGGCCTGCCGCGAGTCATCGCTGCCCGCCAGAGCCCCGAATTCGACGACCTGCGCGAACCTTATTCCCAGGCTTTCATGATCGAGGCCAGCGACGTTCTCCAGATCGCCGCCTCGCTGATCCTGCCGGAAGGCTGGTACAAGGCCAATGCCATCATCGAAGTCTTCGATGCGGGGATCGAACGGCGGCTCAGAATGACCCAGCTCCTGCTCAAAGGCCCGAATTTCGAGCAGATCGGCTTCACGGAACTCTCAGAACTCGCCTGAACGACCTCTATCCATTGGGAACTACATACTTGACCTCCATGATTTCCTGCTTCCTCCACCGCTTAAGACGATTTGCCCCCTCCCCCGCAAGCGGGGGAGGGAGTCTTCCGACGGAGGTTCGCGCGGTCTTTGATCGAACCCTCCCCCGCAAGCGGGGGAGGGAGTCAGGTATGTAACTCTTTATCCATTCTTCTTTCGCCATGGCAAATACTTCCACCTCGCCTGACTCTCCCGAACCATCCGCCCAGACCACGCACTTCGGTTTCCAGACCGTCGACAAGGAACTCAAACAGAAAAAAGTCGCCGATGTCTTTTCTTCGGTAGCACAAAAATACGACATCATGAACGATCTGATGTCCTTCGGTCTGCACCGGCTATGGAAAACGTTCGCCATTCAACTGGCCGGCGTGCGCGAAGGAGATCGTGTGCTCGATGTCGCCGGAGGAACCGCCGATCTGTCGCTCGCCCTTGCGCGCCGGGCCGGACCGAGCGGTCAGGTCTGGCTGACCGACATCAACCACGCCATGCTCTCATGCGGACGGGATCGTCTCATCGACAAGGGGTTTTCCCTGCCCATTGCCCAATGCAATGCCGAAAAACTTCCTTTCCCCGATTCCAGCTTCGATTGCGTCACCGTCAGCTTCGGCCTGCGCAACATGACCCACAAGGAAGTGGCGCTTGCCGAGATGCGGCGGGTGCTGCGTCCCGGCGGCCGCCTGCTGGTGCTGGAATTCTCCCGCGTCTGGAAGCCCCTGGCCCCTCTGTACGACCTGTATTCGTTCAAACTGCTGCCCTGGCTGGGCGAAAAAGTGGCGGGTGACCCGGATAGCTACCGCTATCTTGCCGAGTCCATTCGCATGCATCCCGGCCAGGAAGACTTGAAAACGATGATGGAAGGCGTCGGACTCGCCAAGGTTGATTACTTCAACCTCAGTGCTGGTATCGTTGCCGTCCATCGTGGTTATAAACTTTGATCCAACCCCAAGAGAACTTCTCAAAAACGGAGCTTTTAACGCATGAAACAAGTTTTTCTCGCCATCTTCATTGCCATTTTTGGACTGACCTTTGCTGCCGAGGATGCATTCGCCAAGCGTTTTGGCGGAGGTTCCGGCATCGGCATGAAACGCGCCGCGCCGCCGCAGAAAGCCGCCCCCAAGCAGACCACGCCCCAGAAAGCCCCCGCCTCTACGCCGCCCGGACGTTCGTGGATGGGGCCGCTTGCAGGGCTTGCCGCCGGTATCGGTCTGGCTGCGCTGTTTTCACACCTCGGTCTTGGCGAGGAGATGGCTGGATTCTTCATGATTTTGCTGTTGGTGGCTGCCGGCGTGTTCATCTTCAAAATGCTTCGCCGCCGCACCGGCGCGCCCGCACAGGGATTGCAATACGCGAGCGCTTCCGCAGGGGGTGCTCAGTACGGCAGCACAAACGCCCTGGCTCCGGCGGCATCGGCATCGAATTCGCTCGTTGAAGAGTTCGACGCCGAATCTTTCGTTCGTCAGGCCAAACTGAACTTCATCCGCCTGCAAAATGCCAACGATGCGGGCAACCTCGATGACATCCGCGCATTTACCACGCCCGAGGTTTACGCCGAAATCAGCATGCAGATTGCCGAACGCGGCGATCTGCCGCAAAAAACCGACGTCGTCGAACTCGACGCGCACGTTCTGGAAATTGTCGAAGAAAGCGGGCGTTACGTCGTCAGCGTGCTCTTCGGCGGATTGCTGCGCGAAGAAAAAGACGCTCCGCCTGCGTCTTTCGATGAAACCTGGCACCTCGTCAAGCCGGTTCAGGGCGACGAAGGCTGGCGCGTGGCCGGTATTCAGCAAAACGTCTGATCTGATCGAGGGTGCTGAAGCACCCTATTGGGGAGGAGAAAATGGAAAAGCGACGCATCAGGGTCTGGGATGTACCGACCATGCTTTTTCATTGGCTCCTCGTGCTGCTGACCATTGCTGCGTTCGTCACCGGATTTCTGGGCGGCGGCCTGATCGAAGCGCACGGCCAGCTTGGACTGGCCATTGCCGGGCTGCTCGCATTCCGGCTGGTGTGGGGCGTGATCGGTTCGACTTACGCCCGTTTCATTCAGTTCGTTCCCGGCCCCGCGCGAGTATTCGCCTACTTGCGCGGGCAGTGGCATGGGCTTGGCCACAATCCGCTGGGGGCGTTCTCGGTGCTCGGCCTGCTCGCGCTGATGCTGTTCCAGGTGGCGAGCGGGCTGGTGTCCGACGACAACATCGCCTTTACCGGGCCGCTGAAGACACTGGTGAGCCAGGCTACCGCCGACCAGCTCACCGGGCTGCACAAGCTCAATGTCTGGCTGATCGCAGGGCTGGTGAGCCTGCACACGCTCTCCGTCATCTTTTACTTCGTGGTCAAGAAGAAGAATCTGCTGACCCCGATGTTCACCGGCTACAAGACCGTAGACGATCCCGCGCTGCAACCGGCGCGTGGCGGAGGCTGGCTGCCGTTCGTGCTGGCCGTGCTGATTGCCGCCGGCGCGGTCTGGGTCGCCAACGGCGGCCTGAATCCGCCGCTGCCTCCGCCGCCGCAGGCGGCTCCTGCGTGGTAAGGGGGCTTACCCCCGCGCCCGATCGACCGTCACATCGACGCCGCCTTCGCCAAGCTGGACGGCAAGCGCATCGCCCGGCTTGAGACCGGCTGCCGAGCGCACGATATGGCCTTCGGCATTGCGAACGATGCTGTAGCCGCGCGTGAGCACGGCATCCGGGTTCAACTGCCGTAACCCGGTGAAAAGCGCATCGAGCCTTTGCCTTTGCGCGCCGATCAGGTTGTGCGCCGCCCTGTCCAGACGTTCTCCGAAGCCGCCGATCTGCCTTTGCAAAACGGCGGTCGCGGGAATCCGGGCATTCAGACGCAGTTCGAGTTTCGAGAGCCGATGGGCGCATTCTCCCAAATGCGCCATCATCATTTGCCGGAGCCTCTGCTCATGGTAGGCGGCATTCTCGCGCGCGCGCCGCAGGCGGTCGCGCGGATGGATGAGGCGTAGCGCGCAGCGATCGGTACGCTGTGCCAGCGCCTCCAGTTGCCGCACGATGGATTGCCGCAGACGCCGGGCCGTGACGGCAAGCTCGTCACGGGCGGAGAAATAACCGGCGCTGGCCAGTTCCGCCGCGCCCGTGGGCGTGGGCGCGCGCAGATCGGCAACGAAATCGGCAATCGTGAAATCCGTCTCATGCCCGACGCCGCTCACCACCGGCAAGGGTGAAGCGGCAATGGCGCGCGCCAGGGCTTCGTCGTTGAAGGCCCAGAGGTCTTCGAGGCTGCCGCCGCCGCGTACCAGCAGGATGAGGTCGATGCCGTCCTCCTTTGAGCGCTGATGAGCAGCAGCGAGCGCTGCGCACAGCTGGCGCGGCGCGTCGACGCCCTGAACGGAGGCAGGATAAATCGTCACCGGCAGCCCCGGCGCACGCCTCTTCAGGGTGACGAGCACGTCGCGTAGCGCCGCCGCAACAGGCGAGGTAACGATGCCGATCCCCTTCGGAAACGTTGGCAGGGGACGGCGGCGGGCCGGGTCGAACAAACCTTCGGCCGCGAGCTTTTCCTTGAGCCGCCGGAACGCTTCGGCCAGATTCCCGGCGCCTGCCGGGCGCAACGCCTCGATATTGATCTGGTAGTCGCCACGCGCTTCATACAGGGTCGCCAGCGCCCGCGCTTCGACGCGCATGCCGTTTTCGGGGCGAAAAAGCAACGCTTGCGCACGGTTGCGCCACATCGCGCAACGTACCTGGGCCTGGGCATCCTTGAGGGTGAAATAGAGGTGCCCGGAAGCCGCGCGGGTGAGATTGGAAATCTCGCCGCCAACCCACAGCATGGGAAGGGCTGTCTCAAGCGCCGAACGGGCCAGCCGGTTGAGCGCGCTCACGCTGATGACACGGGATGCGCCTTCCTCATGCGGTAAAAAATCGGCCGGAGCGCCGTCAGGGAGAGTTGACATCTTTACAAGAATCCACAGTCCGGAACCTCGGTCAGAAACCGGCTCAGAAGAACACGATAAACCCTTGATCGCCCAAGGGTTTGCTATATTTTCGTTTTGAATCAATAACTTGCATTATTGCACACTTTTGTGGCGTTAGAGTGAAAATGGCGTGATGGGTGTGGATGTGACGCATATCCTGTGAAAGTCCACAAGGTTATCCACAAGATTTGTGGATGAGACAGGTACGTCGCACTTGCTCATACTGCCCGGCAGGGCTACATTTGGACACTTCGGATCATTTCAATTTCTTTTCGGGGAGCAAGCGTGTTCCAGATGTTTCAGGCCGGCGGCTGGCCAATGTGGCCGCTGTTGTTCGCTTCGGTAATTGCCGTGGCATTGATTATCGAGCGTTCGATCAGCTTGCGGCGCTCGCGTGTTATTCCCTCTGGCCTTCTGGATCGGATCATTTCCGACCTCGGGCGGCATGGCGCGCCGCCGGAGATGATCTCGCGCGTCGCTGCCCATTCGCCCCTGGGACGGGTGCTTGCGGCGGGGCTGCGCAACATCAAGGGTTCGCGCGAGGTCATGAAGGAATCCATCGAGGAGGCGGGCCGTACCGTCGCGCATGATCTCGAACGCTTCCTGACCACGCTCGGCACCATTGCCGCCATCAGCCCCCTGATGGGCCTGTTCGGCACCGTCGTCGGGATGATCGAGATGTTTGCGGGGCAAGGCGTCACGGGAACGCCGGAACAGGTGGCTCACGGCATCGCAATGGCGCTGCACGCAACTGCCTTCGGCATCATCATCGCGATTCCCGCGACGATCTTCTGGAGACATTTCCGCCGCATGGTCGATGATTATGTGGTCGATATGGAACAGCAGGCGACCATTCTCGTCGAGATGGCGCACGGCGAACGCAGGCGCTGAAAGATCATGAATTTCCGTCATGGCAGCACTCAAAAAAGTGAGCCTGAAATCAACCTCGTCCCGCTGATCGACGTAATGCTGGTCATCATCATCTTCCTGATGTTGACCACGACCTTCAGCAAAACCGCCGGTCTTGAGATTTCCCTGCCGACCGCCGACGCCACCGGCGCGCAAACGACCGTCAGCGAAGAAATCGTCGTGGCGGTCACCGCCTCGGGCGACGTCATCGTCAATGGCAGGGCGGTGCCCGGCAAGAGCGTGGAGAACATTGCATCCGCGCTTGCCGCCGTGCGTCCCGCGAAAGGGCCGGAGCCGGTAGTGCTCATCAATGCTGACGCACAGGCCGCTCACCAGAACGTCATCAACGTGATGCAGGCCACGCAGCACGCGGGACTTGCGCGCGTCACGTTCGCGACCCGGCAGGAACGGGCACGTTAGCGCCCAACAATGAAAAGCGCGCCGACCCACTGGCGGCAGCGGTCGTTATGCGCGGCGCTGCTGCTGCCTTCGGCGGCGCTTTTTCGCGGTCTTGCCGCATTGCGTCGCGGGCTTTATCGCCACGATATCCTGCGCTGCGAACAGCTTCCCGTGCCGGTCATCGTCGTCGGCAACATTGCCGTCGGCGGCAGCGGTAAAACGCCAGCAGCGCTCTGGCTCGTCGAGGAATTGCAGAAGGCCGGCTGGCGTCCGGGCATCGTGTCACGCGGATATGGCGGCCGGGCAGCAGCGGGCGATACGCCCCATCTCGTCGCCACCGATCCAAACCCCGATGTTCATGGAGACGAACCCGTACTGCTCGCGCGCGAGTCGGGTTGTCCGGTGGCGGTAGGCCGGGATCGCCCGGCAGCGGCGCGCGCCCTGCTCGCCGTGCATCCGGAGTGCGACGTCATCGTCAGCGATGACGGCATGCAGCATTACCGTCTGGCGCGCACGGTGGAAATTGCCGTTGTCGACGAGCGAACGCTCGGCAATTGCTGGCCCTTGCCGTCCGGGCCGTTGCGCGAACCGCTCGCACGGCTGGCCGAAGCGGATCTGATCCTCGCGCATGGCGAGTTGTCGCCGCATCTGCAGGCGGCGGCAGGCGCTGTGCCCGTTGCGTCGATGCGTCTGGTTGGCGAGCGTTTCCGTTCGCTGGCCAGACCGACCGAATGGCGCGGCGCAGAAGCGTTTGCCGGAAAAAAAGTTCACGCGCTGGCCGGCATCGGTCAGCCACAGCGCTTTTTCGACCAGCTCACGGCAATGGGGCTCGACATCATCCCCCACCCGTTTCCGGATCATTACCGCTACCGTGCCGCCGACTTCGACTCCGCACCGGGCGAAACCTGGCTGATGACGAGCAAGGATGCGGTAAAATGCGTCGCTCTCGCACTGCCCGACGCCTGGGAACTGCCGGTGCGAGCCATTATCGATGCCGGGGCCATCGCCCCTGTCCTGGAGAAACTGGACGATGGACGCCAAACTGCTTGAAATTCTCGTCTGCCCGCTGTGCAAGGGACCGCTGGATTACCTGAAAGAGAGTCAGGAACTGGTCTGCAAGCCGGATAGACTGGCCTTTCCTATCCGTGACGGCATCCCGGTGATGCTCGAAGAAGAAGCACGCACGCTCAGCGCCGAGGACGTCGACGCGCTACGCTGAATTCCTTTTCCAAACGCCAGGCACCCTCCATGGCCCCATTCCGTATCGTCATTCCGGCACGCCATGCTTCCACCCGCCTGCCCGCCAAACCCCTTGCCGATATCGGCGGCCGTCCGATGGTGCTCAGGGTACTGGATCGCGCGCTGGCCTCGGGCGCGGAAGAGGTCTGGGTTGCGGTCGATCATCAGGCCGTATTCGACGTAGTCAGCGCTGCGGGCGGCAAGGCGCTGATGACCCGCACTGACCATTCGAGCGGAACCGAACGTCTTGCCGAAGTCGTTGAAACGCTGGGCTGGCGCGACGACGAGATCGTCGTCAACGTGCAGGGCGATGAACCCCTGATCGACCCCGGCCTGATTGCCGCCGTTGCCGAAGGGCTGGCTGCCGACGCCGAGGCGGCCATTTCCACCGCAGCGCATCCCCTCTTCGACGAGGACGAAGTTTTCAATCCCAACGTGGTCAAGCTCGTGTGCGACGCCCGTGGGCGCGCCCTGTATTTTTCGCGCGCCCCGATCCCATGGGCGCGGGACGACTGGGGCGGAGGCAAGTGTGGGCGCGGGTGCGGACGCGATTTGCCATTGCCGCAGGGATTTCCGGTTTTTCGCCATGTCGGGCTATACGCATACCGCGCCGGTTTTCTGCGCCGTTACGCCGCGCTGGCCCCTGCTCCCTTCGAACAATGGGAGGCGCTCGAACAATTGCGCGCGCTCTGGCACGGTTATCCGATCCGCGTATTGACGATCGATGCCGCCCCCCCCGGCGGCGTCGACACAGAGGAAGATCTGGCGCGCGTCAGGCTGATTCTTGCACGCAAATGACCGTTGCCATTGGCATTTTCAGGTCTTCCTTTCCATCGGAAGACTGAAATATCGGGTCAACCAGGGTTTGACCCTTGCCCATAACAAGGTTTAAGTTTCGTCTTTTGGTCGATGACGGCCGCCGTGATGGCGGCTTGGCTATTTTTGGAGTGATGATATTTTGGAGAAAACATGCGAGTAATTCTATTGGGGCCTCCCGGTGCGGGTAAGGGCACTCAGTCGAACTTCATCAAGGAAAGCTTCGGCATCCCGCAGATTTCCACCGGAGACATGCTGCGCGCCGCAGTACGAGAAGGCACCCCCCTGGGGCTTGAAGTCAAGAAAGTGATGGGTACGGGGCAACTCGTTTCAGATGACATTATCATTGGACTGGTCAGGGACAGGCTGGCGGGAGACGACTGCAAGGGCGGCTATCTGTTCGACGGCTTTCCGCGCACCCTTGTGCAGGCCGAAGCGCTGAAGACTTCTGGCGTATCGATCGACATCGTGCTTCAAATCCACGTACCCGACGATGAAATCATCGACCGCATGAGCGGCCGTCGCGTGCATCTGCCTTCGGGCCGCATTTACCACGTTCGCTACAACCCGCCGAAAGTCGAGGGCAAGGACGACGTGACCGGCGAGGAATTGATACTGCGCGACGATGACCGTGAAGAAACCGTAAAGAAACGACTGGAGGTCTACCATGGGCAGACCGAACCGCTGGTCGAGTTCTACCGCAAGTGGGCGGCCAATGATCCGCCGCATGCGCCGAAGGTTCGCAAGATTTCGGGACACGGCACAGTCAGCGAGATCACGGCACGGGTGTTTGCCGCATTGCGCTAGAGCGTTTTTGATTTAATTACGTATTTTCTGCGCTGTTACCCCCACCCTAACCCTCCCCCGCAAGCGGAGGAGGGAATCAGTCTCTTCCCCTCCACAAGCGGAGAATCAGACTCCTTCCCCCGCAAGCGGGGGAAGGCCGGGATGGGGGCAATGTAAGCATTTAAATCGAAACAGCTCTAATTTGCCGTCTTGGCAGTGCAGTTCACTGCACTGCCCGGCGGCGGAAATCGCGCGGACGGAGTCCGAGGGCGTACAGCACGCCAAAGTAGCTTGCCGCTCCGCCCACGACGAGCGCCAGCAGATGCAGCACGCGGCTTGCACCGCCGCGTGCGAGCCACGTCTCGGCCGTATCCGCGCCGAACCATAGCACCAGACCGAAGACCACCAGCGCCACGAACAACTGGAGCGCGAAGCGCCCCCAGCCGGGTTGCGGAATATAGACCTTGCGCCGCCTCAATCCGACATAGAGCAAACCGGCGTTCAAGCAGGCGGCAAGCCCGATGGACAGAGCCAGTCCCGCATGGGCAAAGAATCTGACGGTCACGAGGTTCATCAACTGGGTGGCGACGAGCGCGAAGATGGCAATCTTCACCGGGGTACGGATGTCCTGCCGGGCATAGAAACTCGGCGCCAGCACCTTGACCAGGATCAGACCGGTCAGCCCCACGCTGTACGCCAGCAGCGCATCGCGGGTATGCAGCACATCCTCGGGCCTGAATGCACCGTACTGAAACAGCGTGGAAATGAGCGGCACAGCGAGAATCGCCAGCGCCAGCGTAGCGGGCAGGGTCAGAAGCAGGGTCAGGCGCAATCCCCAATCGAGCAACGAAGAAAATTCCTCCATGCGCGCATCGGCATGGAGCTTCGAGAGACTCGGCAAAAGAATCGTCCCCAACGCCGCGCCAAGCAGCCCGGAGGGAAACTCCATGAGACGGTCGGCGTAGAAAAGCCACGATACGCTACCCGTAGGCAGAAACGATGCGATGATGTTGTTGATGACCAGCGACAACTGACTGACCGATACCCCCAGCACAGCAGGCCCCATCAGGACGAGAATGCGACGCACTCCGGGATGGGAGAGATCGAGCTTCGGGCGCGGCAGCATGCCGATTCGCAGCAACGGTCGCACCTGAAACAACAGTTGCAGTATCCCGCCGAGGAATACCCCCCAGGCCAGCACCAGCACAGATGAATCGAAATACGGCGCGGCAAGCAACCCCGCGCCGATGAGCACGATGTTGAGCAATGCCGGCGTGAGCGCCGGGATGACGAAGCGGTTCCAGGTATTGAGAATGCCCGCAGCGAGCGACACCAGCGTGATGAACAGGATGTACGGAAACGTGATGCGGGTCAGTTCGACCGTCAGAGCGAACTTGTCCGGGTCTTCATGAAAACCCGGCGCCACGACGCGGATGACATAAGGCGCGCCGAGCGCCCCAAGCAGGGCCACCACCGCGACCACCAACGTAAGCAACGTGGCAACCCGGTCGACCAGCGCGCGGGTTGCCTCCATGCCCTGCTTGTTCTTGTACTCGGCCAGAATCGGAACATACGCCTGCGAAAACGCCCCTTCCGCGAACAGGCGGCGCAAGAGATTGGGAAGCTTGAACGCAACGAAAAAAGCATCGGTTGCCACCCCTGCGCCGAACACGCGGGCGATGACAAAATCTCGGACGAATCCCAGAATGCGCGACAACAGGGTCATGCCGCTCACGGTGAAGAGGGTGCGGAGAAGGCTCATGGGGAACGGGCGAGTGCCGTACTTTCGGAAAGAAAGGCGGCATGATAACCGTTTGCCGTGAAAAAGAGCGTCAAGTGTTGTTGCGTTTCGGGACGCGAACGGCTAGAATCGCCCCCTTTCTTTTTGAACCCTCTTCAAACAGGACCTCTTCTCATGGCCAATTCGGCACAAGCCCGCAAACGCGCGCGTCAGGCTCTTACAGCTCGTGCTCACAATGCGAGTCTGCGCTCGCGCCTGCGCACGGCGATCAAGGCTGTGCGCAAGGCCGTCGTCAAGGGCGACAAGAGCATCGCTCAAGATATCTATCGCGCCTCCACGAGCATCATCGACAGCATCGCCGACAAAAAAATCATCCACAAAAACAAGGCTGCCCGGCATAAAAGCCGCCTGTCGGCAGCGGTCAAGGCGATGGCCTGATCCGCTCGCACACCGTCTGAAACATGAAACGGCGACTCATTTGAGTCGCCGTTTTCATTTTGTCAAATTTGTACATGCTACAGCGGCGCACGGTGCTAGACTTTCACCTGCCGTTTTTCATCGCCCCGACTGCCATGACTTCCACTTCTGCCTCTCCGCGCCTGATCGAAGAAATTGCCGCCCAGTTCGACAAAATCGGCGAACGACTTTCCGGACTCACGGCCGACAACCCTGCCCGCTGCCTCGAAAAAAATATCAAGGCCGCCTTTGCGTGCGCAACCAGCAAACTCGATCTCGTTCCTCGTGAAGAATTCGAGATACAGCGCGAACTGCTGCTGAAAGCGCTCGACAGACTGGCCGAACTGGAAGCCCGTGTGGCCGCACTCGAGGCGGGCGCACAACCTTCCTCTTGATGACGTTTCATTCACATAAATAATTTGTCATAATCCGTCTTCATCCTTTTTCGGATGGAGACTGGAATGACGCTCGCGCTCGTTCGTACCCGCGCACTCGATGGCCTTGCCGCGCCCGAAGTCACGGTTGAAGTTCACCTCGCCAACGGCATGCCGTCCTTCACCCTCGTCGGCCTGCCCGACACCGAAGTGCGCGAAGCGCGCGACCGGGTGCGGGCCGCCCTGCTGATTTCCCAATTTGAATTCCCGCAGCGCCGCATCACCGTCAATCTCGCGCCCGCCGATTTACCCAAGGAAGGCGGCCGTTTCGACTTGCCCATTGCGCTGGGCATCCTGGCGGCATCAAAACAAATACCGGCGCGCTCCCTCGAAGGGCAGGAATTTTGCGGAGAACTGTCGCTCGACGGCAGTCTACGCGGCATTCGTGGCGCACTGGCCGCCGCGCTGGCCGCCCGGCGGGCAGAAAGGGCGCTGTTCCTGCCGCGAACCAATGCCGATGAAGCCGCCCTGGCGCGCGGAGTCACGATCCAACCGGCAGATTCGCTGCTGGCGATCTGCGCCCATCTCACCGGGCACACTGCCATTCAGCCGCACACCGTTTCCGTCACCGCAGACGCAGGAGAAGACGACACCCCCGACCTGCTCGACGTGCGCGGCCAATTCCAGGCCCGACGCGCGCTGGAAGTAGCCGCCGCTGGCGCGCATTCACTGCTTTTCTACGGCCCGCCGGGCACGGGCAAATCGATGCTGGCCAGACGTCTGCCGGGGCTGCTGCCGCCTTTGGACGAAGACGAGGCGCTGGAAAGCGCGGCACTCTATTCGATCACCGGAGGATTCAACGCCAAACGCTGGCGCGCGCGCCCCTTTCGCGCCCCGCATCACACGGCTTCGGCGGCGGCGCTGATTGGCGGCGGCAGTATACCGATGCCCGGCGAGATCTCGCTCGCCCACCACGGCATTCTCTTTCTGGATGAATTTCCCGAATTCAACCGCCGGGTGCTCGAATCCATGCGCGAACCCCTGGAAACCGGCACGGTCTGCGTATCCCGCGCCCGGCAAAGAGCCGAATTCCCGGCGCGTTTCCAGCTCGTTGCAGCGATGAATCCCTGCCCCTGCGGCTACACCGGACATCCATCGCGCGCCTGCACCTGCACGCCTGTCCAGGTCGCCAATTATCACGCGAGGCTTTCCGGCCCGATGCTCGACCGGATCGACCTCACCATCGAAGTACCGCCCGTTTCCTACTCCGATCTGGCCGGACGCCCTGCGGGCGAATCGAGCGCCGCCGTCCGCGCCAGGGTCATCCAGGCGCGCGAGCGTCAGATATCCCGCCAAGGCGTACCCAATGCCCGACTCGAAGCGGGACGAATCGAAGAACTCTGCGCCCCGGACGCAGCGGGCGCAGCGCTTGCCGAAGCGGCGATGCGCCACCTCAATCTCTCGGCGCGCGCCTACCATCGCGTACTCCGCGTCGCCCGCACACTGGCCGACCTGAGCGGCGACGAGCGCCCCGGCGCGGTGCACATGGCCGAGGCGATTCAGTACCGGAGAGGGCTTGGGAGGGCGAAATAAAATGTTACGGTGCGTGTCGTGAATAAGGGGTTCCGGCTCTCGCGCGGATATGCCCCAGGCTGGAACCCCATAAGGAGCTGAAATGAACAAAACCATCTTCATTACCGGCGCGACATCCGGCTTCGGGCGCGCCGCCGCTCGCCGCTTTGCCGCCGCAGGCTGGACGCTGGCGTTGACCGGACGCCGCATTGAACGCCTGCAAGCCTTGCAGGAAGAACTCTCCCCACTTGCGCCGGTACATATCGCCGCGCTCGATGTGCGCGACGCGCAAGCGATCAAGGCCGTCGTAAAAACCCTGCCCGAAGCATTCCGCACCCTGCACGCCCTCGTCAACAACGCCGGACTGGCCCTGGCGCTGCAACCGGCGCAGGCGGTGGCGCTCGAAGACTGGCACACGATGATCGACACCAACGTCACGGGGCTGGTCAACGTCACGCACGCCCTGCTGCCCGCGCTACTTGCCACCGGGCGTGGCGCCAGCATCATCAACATCGGCTCGGTTGCCGGACAATGGCCCTACCCCGGCGGTCATGTCTATGGCGCGACCAAGGCTTTCGTCAAACAGTTCAGCTACAACCTGCGCTGCGACCTGCTCGGCACCGGCGTGCGTGTCACCGACATCGC
>Ga0209737_10000875_pt1 | contig 22911 bp, 18 predicted proteins | sample TergutCu122P3_FD_187284 | JGI IMG/M metagenome (GOLD analysis project Ga0209737, IMG submission 187284) | Cubitermes ugandensis P3 segment gut microbial communities from Kakamega Forest, Kenya - Cu122 P3 (SPAdes) (version 2) | ecosystem: Host-associated > Arthropoda: Insects > Digestive system... | reverse complement strand
AGCAAAACTACCTCGCGAAGTAACAGGAATTGGTACTTTAAAATTCGGCTCAGATATATTGAAAGGTATCAAGCCGAATTTATTGTTCATTGACACCACCTTATTGAAAAAATAGACTTCTGCTTTGAATGGACTTTCTCCACCAAAAGCAAGTCCAATTAAACTCGATAAAATAGGTACCAATTCCTGTTACTTCGCGAGGTAGTTTTGCTGTAAAAATAAATGATGTACGTTCTTTCCTTACAAAAATTATTGGCACTATCTCAGGTTTTGAGGCAGATACGTTAAAACACTATTTCAGAGGCGTAATAACCGAACAAGTTAAAACGGCAATTGTAAGAATTTCGAGAGAGCAAAAAATCAGTCCTTTAGAATTGGAATCTATTGTATTGGAAGTGTCAGATGCTGTAAAGGGCATTATTACAGAAACGCTTTCCAAATACGGACTTTATCTTGAAATGTTTAATATAGAAGCAATTTCAATTGTAGATGAAGACGAAAGAGTTAAAAAGGTAGTAGAAGAATACCAACGTCTGATGTCGCAGGATATGGAAGAACGTATGCGTTTGAAACGCCGCGCTGAAAATTTGGAAGTATATAAAATAGAACGTTCCTTCGATACCACCGAAAAAGCTGCCGAAAATATAGGTGGCGGCGATGGCAGTGCAGGTGGTATTTTGGGCACGATGGTGGGTATTGGTATGGCACAGCCGCTTGCTAACACTATGGCAAATATGATGGGCAACGTGACACCGAATACGCAACAACCCGCACTTGCTAATAAAGACGAAGTCGTTAAACTGTTAAAAGAATTAGGAGAACTGAAAGCAGCAGGAATTTTGACAGAAGAAGAATTTGCAGAAAAGAAAAAGGAATTATTAAATAAAATATAATATCCATAGTATGAATTGTCCAAAATGTAGAAATCCAATAGCAGATAATGTAGCTGAATGTGAGTGGTGTGGAGTGAGTTTTACAATTATCGGAAATGATAAACAAGGAGAAAAAGCAAAAATTAATAATCTAGATGCAGAATTAATTTCACTTTTAAAGCAAGAACACAAATCGCAAGCTATAGAACTTTATAAAAAAAGAACAGGCGCAAATAATAATGACAGCGCTTACCACGTTGCTCGCCTGAATTTCTTCTTAAAACATGAACATGCATCAGAAGCTACTTGGCGAAATCATGTTAAAAAATCAAAAAGAAAATGGTTTCGTAGCAGATTATTCTCATGGATTTTGCTACCTATAGTTTTGTTTTTTCTATTGGGCTCCACTATTTCAATGTTCTTAGGAGAAATAATATTTGTACTTATGTTTTTACCTGCCCTTTTTATTACTTTTCTTCTTATCAATTGGATGCACAAAACTAAAAGAATATGAAAAAACTCATTCTTATTATCGGAACACTTTTAATCGTGTTAAATACTGCAATTGGTTTCGTTTTAACTGACTATTCTGCGTTCAATTTACTGTTAGCAAATGCAAGTTTGCTTTTCTCAACAGGTATAATATATCTTACGGTGTGCAGCAAAATAGCAAACGGTTTCAAAATCGGCTTAACTGTGATATTCTTTTTTACAGGCATTGCACGTTATTTGTGCATGGCATTTACGTCTGAGGTATTAGCAGATAATATGCTTATTATTGTGGTAATTGGAATTCTGTTTTTTGAAATTGTTTGTTTGAGTGCCAGTATAATGATTTCTAAAAAGGTAATGTGCAACGCCTCTACCGCTTCCAAATAGTTGCGAAGTGTTTGTGAAAGGAGTAAAAAAAGACGTAAAAATAGGTGTTTTTTTGTGCCACCCCTACCGTTCTAATATCAATATTTCTGTTCGTCTGTTTTTTGCGCGGTTTTCTTCTGTGTCGTTGGGAGCAATAGGACGTTCTTTTCCATAGCCTTTATACTCCAAGCGGTTGGAACTTACACCATGCTCAACTAAATAACGATAAACAGTTTGCGCCCTCGCCATAGAAAGATTCTTATTATAAGCCTCTGCCCCCTGGTTGTCTGTATGACCGCTAATTTCTATTCTAACGGTTTCATTGCTAATTAAAAAGTGTAATAATCGCTGCAATTCCGGATAGGAATCGGGGAGTAGGTTTGATTGTGCAAACTCAAAAAAAAGATTGGGCAAAATAAAAATTTCACCGGTAACTAATGTTGCCAAAGTATCTGTGAGAGAGGAGATATAGTCAACAGTTATTTCTGTTTTTTCAGAAAACAGCACAGGTTCGGGGCGCAGCAATTCGTCTAACTCAAAACAGTAAAGGTCTAAACCGCCAAAACCACCCGCCCTGTTCGATGAGAAATAGGCAACATTTCCTTGGGCATTTATAAAAATACCGGAATCATCTTGGTATGAATTAATAGGATACCCTAAATTAACAGGTGTATTCCAACTATTATCAGATTTCCGTTTACTGTAAAAAAGGTCTTTTCCACCCAACCCCAAGTGTCCATCAGAAGAAAAGTAGAGCGTTTTCTGGTCGAAATGGATAAAAGGCGAAAGCTCATCGTAGGGTGTATTTATTATATTTCCTAAATTTTCGGGTTCAGAGAACACGCCTTCGGAAATCATTTCAGTTTTCCAAATATCCATACCGCCAAAACCGCCGGGGCGGTTCGATGTAAAATAGATAGTTTTGCCATCGGCAGCTATGGAAGGCTGCGATTCAAAATATTTAGTGTTGAGCGGCGAGCCGCAATTTTTTGGTTCCGACCAACTGTTTCCACTTCTCTTAGCCCAATAAATATCGCAACTCCCATATCCAAATTCTGCGTTACAAATAGTAAAGAACAGATAATTCCCATCGGGAGAGATACACGCAGCCCCCTCATTATGTCCTGTATTTATGGGTTTTTCGAGTTTTAAACGGGGTTGCCAAAACCCGTTTTGCTGAACACTACTGTATATGTCTTCTTCGGTAGTGCAGTGTTTACAAACGGTATTTTCATCTCTGGGGCGGCGCACTGTAAACAACATCTCTTTACTGTTGCCGGTTAAAGTGGGGTGGTACTCGTCCCATTCCGTATTTACATGAGCGCCTAAGTTAATGGGAATTATAGTTGTAGGGTTTTTTACCGCCTCTATTCCAAATTTGGCTTGTGCCATTTTCCAACGAATAAAGGGGAGAACGGATGCAGGCGATTTCTTGTACGTTTTTTCCAAAATAGGCAAAGCACGTTCGTACCTGTGTTGAGCCATTTCAGTCTCTGCTTTGTCAACGGCCTTCTGAATATTCTTGGGAATTTGTGCCAAAAGAGACAGTTGCACCGTAAAAACCGAAAAAAGTAAAGCAAATTTAAAAGACATTCTTTACACTACTACATTAATAATTTTTTTGGGAACAACAATCACTTTTTTTACTTGCTTATCTTCTATCCATTTTTTAGATTCTTCCAATGTTAGAACCTCATTTTCAATCTCTTTTACAGATTTAGAAATGGGGAACTCTTTAAAAAACCGCGTTTTTCCATTAAAAGATACCGGGTAGTTGAAACTGTTTTCCACTAAATATTCTGTATTAAGTTTTGGATAATTGGCCGTTGCTATTGAGTTTTTATTTCCTAAAAGATGCCACAATTCTTCGCAAATATGTGGTGCATAAGCAGAAAGCAGTATAGTTAGCGGTTCTAAGATTTTTCTTTTATTGCATTTTTTTTCAGCCAACTCGTTCACGCAAATCATAAAAGCACTTACAGCGGTATTAAAAGAAAATCGTTCATTGTCGTTTTCTATTTTTTGGATGGTACGGTGTAGAATTTTAAATTCCTCTGGGGTAGGTTCTTCATCGTTTATGTTCCACTCGTTGTTGGTGTGATGAAACAGCCTCCAAAACTTACGAATAAATCGCCACACCCCTTCAATACCGTTTGTATCCCAAGGTTTTGCCAATTCAATAGGTCCTAAAAACATCTCGTACATTCTCAGCGTATCTGCGCCGTATTTTTCAATCAAATCATCAGGAGTTTGTACATTGTATTTCGATTTCGACATTTTTTCAATTTCCCAACCGCAAATATATTTTCCGTTTTCCAAAATAAAGTTGGCGGTTGCAAATTCGGGTTGCCATTGCTTAAACGCCTCAATATCAAGAATATCATTTTGAACGATATGTACATCCACGTGAAGGGGCGTTACGTTGTAATTTTCTTTCAATCCAAAAGAAACAAATCTGTTTTCGCCTTGAATCCGGTACACAAAATTTGACCTTCCCTGTATCATTCCTTGATTAATCAGTTTTTGGAAAGGTTCCTCTTTGCACACCAATCCTATGTCGAACAAAAACTTATTCCAGAAGCGAGCATAGATTAAGTGTCCGGTAGCATGTTCCGAGCCGCCCACGTACAAGTCAACATTTTGCCAATAGTTGTTTGCTTCTTTTGAGAAATACTCTTTTTCATTTTTCGGGTCCATGTATCTAAGATAATATCCACTTGAGCCTGCAAATCCGGGCATTGTGCTGGTTTCTAAGTTGTAGCCCTCTTTGGTTTTCCAGTTATTGGCTCTTGCTAATGGCGGCTCGCCCGTTTCTGTAGGCAGGTATTTGTCCACGTCGGGAAGCAAAAGCGGTAGCTCTTCTAAGGGCAACATATAGGGAACGTTGTTTTTGAAGTAAACCGGAAATGGCTCTCCCCAGTAGCGTTGCCTGCTAAAAATAGCATCGCGCAAGCGATAGTTTATAGTTCCATCCCCTATTTTTAGTTCTTTCACTTTATTGATGACGGCTTGCGCACCCTCTTTCACACTCAACCCGGAAATAAAGCCGGAATGGATGCAAGTGCCTTCTTTGGCCTCGTATGCTTCTTCCGAAATGTTACCACCGCTAATTACCTCTCTAATAGCCAAGTTAAAATGTTTAGCAAAGGCATAGTCTCGGCTGTCGTGAGCGGGAACAGCCATTATGGCACCGGTTCCGTACCCTGCAAGCACGTATTCGGCTATATAAACAGGAATATTCTCTTGCGTAAAAGGATTTACTGCATAAGCGCCCGTAAATACTCCGGATACTTTTTTAACATCTTCGGCGCGCTCCACTTCCGAACGAATTTTTGCTTTACCTACGTACGCATCCACTTCTTCCTTTTGCTCTGGCGTAGTAATTTTCTCAATCAACTCATGTTCCGGGCATAGCACCATAAATGTAGCGCCAAAAATAGTATCAGGACGGGTGGTAAAAATTTGAATTTTAAATTCAGAATTTTGAATATTAAATTCAACGGCTGCTCCTTCGCTCTTTCCAATCCAATTTTTTTGTATCTCTTTCAAAGAATCGCTCCAGTCTAAGTTGTTTAGTCCTTGCAACAACCGTTCGGCATAAGCGGAGACTCTTAAAATCCATTGTTTCATCAGTTTTCGTTCAACGGGGAATCCCCCGCGCACAGAAAGGCCGTTTACAACTTCGTCGTTGGCAAGTACAGTACCTAATTTTGGGCACCAGTTTACCCAAGTATCTGCCAAATATGCCAATCGGTAGTTCAAAAGCGTAGTTTGTTTTTCCTCTTCCGTTTTGCTGTTCCATTCCTCAGCGGTAAACGATAGTTCTTCAGTAGCTGCCGGACGAATTCGCGCAGTGCCTTCAGCCGCAAAAACCTCTTCTAATTCCTGAATGGGACGTGCCTGTTGCGCATCTAAACAAAAATAGTGATTAAATAGTTGAATAAAAGTCCACTGAGTCCATTTATAATAGTCGGGGTCGCAGGTACGAAATTCACGGCTCCAATCGTAAGAAAACCCAATTTTGTCCATTTGTTCACGGTAGCGCTCAATATTTTTCGAAGTAGTAGTGGCAGGGTGTTGTCCGGTTTGTATAGCGTATTGCTCTGCGGGTAGTCCAAAAGCGTCGTAACCCATAGGGTGTAGCACATTATATCCTTTTTGCCGTTTGTAGCGGGCGTAAATATCGGAGGCTATGTAGCCGAGCGGATGCCCAACATGAAGTCCGGCACCCGACGGGTAAGGAAACATATCTAATACATAAAATTTTGGTTTAGAGTGGTCTATTTCTATTTTATACACATTATTTTCGCGCCAAAATTGTTGCCATCTCTTTTCAACTTCTTTAAAATTGTAATCCATTTTGCTTTTATTATGAAACGGCAAAAATATAGTAATTCTTTTTTATTGAACTACCTTTCAACGATGTAATCAGGGCAAAATCTTTAAAAATTAACATAATCTTTAACCTAATTGCTTTTTCTAAAACTCAATCGCAAAAAAAATAGCGCTTACCGCGCTATAATGAGTTTCTCCGTTTTTTGTCCGGTTTCGGTTTTCAGTGTGCAGAGATAGATCCCGTTTTGAAGTTCCACTCCGGTTAGCGTAATTTTATATACACCGGCTTCGTGGGGTGTTCGGTTTTTAAGTTGGTAAACCAATTTTCCGAAATTATCAAACAGACTTATTTCTACTAACTCCGACCGGCTAAGATTATACTCAATGGTTACATCTCCCGCCGAAGGATTGGGATAAAGTTTTAGATAGTAATCTCCTTCAGCAATAGCCTCCGTAGCGGTTTTCTCTACGGTATAATCACTAATAACGAAGGTTTGTTCTTGGTTGTTTCTATTTTCCGGAGCCGACGCTTTGTGTTCACAGAAAAAAAACGGCTCAATGTGTGTTTTGAGATAGGAGCCCGGCATGGCGTAAAACCCATCGGACAGGAGTATAGCTTCTCCGGCATGAAGAGAAACTTTTCCTCCATTATTAATGATATAATCTCCTACCGGTATTTCCGTTGTTACTTTTCTCCCCGCGGCTATAGTAGTAAGGGCTGTGTAGTTTTTGGTTGCACCCTCTACTTTGTTTTGCAAATAAACTTCCTTGCTGAAATTATCTCTCATTACCGCAATATGAAATCTTACATCGCTTGGGGAAGTGGGTAGCCATACAGTACCCCCTGAACCCACTACTTCGTAAACGTAAGTTCTTACCGTTGCTTCTGTTTCCGTAACATTTACCACTTCCATAAAGCACCTGCCATTGTTTGGATTAGCGGCCGAAAAACCATTGGCTATCCCTTGCACCAAAGGAGGTATAGGGTAGGCGTTTTCAAACTGTACGGTTGCCGTAACTTCGTGTCTTATAACATTGTATGTGCCATTAGGCACGTTGTAGGGATAGTGTTCATAGAGCCATATCCAATCTTTATTTAGCTTCAAGGACTTTCTTATTGCCCATTTTCACTACCTAAAAATGATGATTTTGGTAATTTAAAGTGCACTGCCCCTGCATTTTTTTATTGACAAAAGAACAAGCCATGCAAAAAAACGCTTACTTTGCTGTCAGGTTATAAGAATATCTACCAACAAAATATAAATCTGAAGCCCAATGAAGAATATAGTACTATGAATAATCGCCTTACATCTTTTCAAAATCTTTTAAACATTATGGATGAGTTGCGTGCTAAATGCCCATGGGACAGCAAACAAACATTCGAATCGCTTAGATACCTAACTATTGAAGAAACGTACGAATTATCGGATGCTATCATCGATAAAAAATATGCAGATATTGGTAAAGAATTGGGAGATTTGTTGTTGCACATTGTTTTTTACGCTAAAATTGGAGAGGAACAAAATCTTTTTTCTATTGAAACTGTAATAGACGGAATTTGTGAAAAATTGGTACGCCGCCACCCCCATATTTTCGGCGAAGTGAATGTAAACTCCGTAGATGAGGTAAAAGAGAACTGGGAGAAAATAAAGTTAAAAGAGGGCAGCAAGTCGGTATTGGCTGGTGTTCCCAATTCATTACCGGCTATGGTTAAAGCATACCGTATTCAGGAGAAAGCGCGTGGCGTAGGGTTCGATTGGGAAAATGCCGAACAAGTGTGGGATAAAGTAAAGGAAGAACTTAGAGAATTTCATAAAGAAAAGAGCAACAACTCTGAAAAGATGGAAGATGAATTTGGGGATATTTTATTTGCTTTGATTAATTATGCTCGTTTTGTTAATATTAACCCCGAAGACGCTTTAGAAAAAACCAACCGCAAATTTATTAAACGTTTTAATTATATTGAGAAAAAGGCAAAAGAGCTTGGAAAGCCTCTGTCTGAAATGAACTTGGAGGAAATGGAGAAGCTTTGGGTGGAAGCTAAGAAAGCGTAGTATCAAGTAATATTAACCCTAACTCAAGTTCTCATAAACTTGCATCCTGCTTGCGAACATTTGCCACACATAATACATGTTTTTTCCACTTTTTTGTCGTGAATAGCGTGAAGTTTGCATATAGAATGGCATTTGCGGCATCCTGTACATTCCGTCATTTTTAGTTTTGCGGCAAAAGGAATATATTTTACTAAATATAACATCAACCCAATGGGACAAAAAGCCCTGCAAAACGGCCGGTAAATGAGGAGAGAGGAAACGAGCAAAAGAGGTAGTGTAATATATCCAATCCAATTAAAAATTCTTACTCTGAATACAGAGACAAACGGGTCGTAGGAACAAAGAACAGGTCTTTGCGCCCATACTATCCAAAGCACCAAAGTTACTGTTGCTACTATTTGAATAGTGAGTAGTATCTTTTGGGCTTTTCTTGTTTTCAACAGGTTCCATTTGTTGCTTTTGTATATAAACTCTTGAAAAGCGCCTAACCAGCAAAGCCAGCCACACCATATTGGACCAAAAACAACCGATAAAACTACAATTGCTGTAATAAAAGCGAAAGAGAGCCAAAAGGCGCTATTGCCCATTATGAAAAGTACAAATCCTTGAAAAAAGAATAGTACACACGAACACGCAGTAAGAATAAACCCGAAATAAACAAGTGCACCGAGCAAAATAAGCGGGCGAAAGTGGTGGATTGTTTTTGTTTTATATAAAAATCCTATGAAGCAAAGGGCAACTAAAACAACGCACAACCCAATGTTGGATTGTGTATTGTATGTTTCAGACAGGCAAACCGTAACTAAGAGCGCACTCATGGCCACGGTAGTCAGCCACATAGCTATCTTACGGTAGTTGTTTCCTGAATCCAGCATCCTACTCTATATTCGGCGCCTTTGGTTAGGCCTCTCATAAATGTATCTGTATCCGAAGGGAAGCTCAATTTAGAGCGTCTATCTCTGGCTTGGTCGGCAACAGAGGGGTCAACAGCCGCTGCGCGGTTGTATTTGTCTAAGGCTGCCCAGTTATAGTCCATGGGTACGGCATCATCGCTTCTGCATCTGTTTCCCGAAGCGGCATATAAATCTCCTATCAAGAGGTATGCCTTCCCTGCAGTGGGTTTAAGTTTAATCACTTCGTTGGCAGCGCTCCTCGCTTCCGGGTAATTACCTTTAATTTGATGCACAAGAGCAATCATGTACCATGGGTCAACTTTTTGTTCGTTTGTTTCATACAATTTAATCGCTTCTCTAAAAAAATCAAGCGCAGCATCATAATCGGCATTATTTAAACTGTAGTAGCCCATCAGGTTGGCGGTTTGTGCGCTGGGCTCGGCTGTATGTACAATGTTGAGCATATCTACAAATACCTGCTGCGTAGTACAACCCCCTTTGTTCATCGTAATTAACATTTTTTTAAGCGCAGGAAGGTTGTTTTTATTTTGTTCTAACTTATTGGAATACACTTGCTCTAAGACATGACAGGGAGCAAAAGGAGTAAAAGTACCTTCAATATTTTTTAGTGTTCTTTCGTAGTTATTAATAAATCGCATGGAACGGGCTGTATCTTGTATCAATCTGTTTTTTCTATTTTCATAATCTGCTTGCGTAAGCTGTCCATTTTTAAAAGCTTCTTCCAAGTTTTCAAAATTAGGCATCTGTTTATCAATTTCTTTGTAATAATTGTTGATGGCCATTTCAATATAATCGGTGGCGCGTTCGTAAGCATCAATCATAATCGTTGTATCTTTCTTAGCACGTGCAATCTGTTCTGCAATACGGAAATAGATATCCCAAATGTTGGGTTGGGTTTCCTCTTTTTCCATTTCTATTGATTCAATAAACAGATTGAACGCATTCGTAATATCCTCCATCGTTTTCCCTCTATATCGAATCATATAAAATGCTTTAAAACCTATCCCGTTTCCTTCTGAATAATTTCTTGGAAAATATAGATGCCGCTCTTCAACACTTTTTAACAACAAATCTATATATTGGTTTTGAATATCTTCGTCTTCTGTTGATTTAATTAAAAAATCAAACATGTTTTGTAAGTAAGTTGTGTTAAAAATGGCGTTCCATGAGCAAGGGCAAAGTTCCACTATTTCTTTCCAGTGAGGGAATGCATCTGCATAATTTTTTTGGTCGTAATGGTTTCTAAATAAAGAGATTTCTTCCAAGCACTTCAGGGAGTCTGCTGCCGTTTTTCCATAAGTGAATCCACAGGGGGTAGCTTGCGCAAAACTACTTAGTATGAAGCAGGATACAAGCGCAAGTAACATAATTTTTTTCATGACAAGTATATTTTAATTAATAATATCGTACAATTATTGTAGAAAGTAGCAACGCAAAGAAGTAGAAAAAATTGTGTTAATCTAATTTCCTGCGTTGGTACCACCTTTCTTGCAGAATAAAGTTGAAGGATAGTTTAAAGTTATTTTGCAAAATCAAGTCGTTTTGAATAGTTCCTAATCTACTGTATTCAAACATTATATTAACTGAAGAGCGGTAGCTGATGGTGCGAAGAGGAAATCCGAAACCCATAGATACGGCAAATTCGGAAATCGGTGTATTGTTAATAGCCATGTAGCCACTTGCAAAACGAGTACCCAGCCTGAAATTAATTTTATTAAAATATTTCGATGACATAGGATTGGGAACATACTGCACTCCCAGCGCAGCAATAATGTTATTCTTCAAGCTATCGTACAAGTTGTTAGGCATCTCAAAACTTTTCCAATTTTGCCAGGTAACATCGGCTGAAGCAAGCACACGGTCCTTGTATCCGTAAGAAAAGCCTCCCCCAACAATATGTGGCATCTTAATGGTTTTCAACTTTTCTTTTTCAGCTGGACGAATAACGGTGTCGAAATTATGATTCGGAGAATAAGTCCCCATATAATTAAGTATCAATAAGTTTTCTTTCGACCATACTTTTATACCGTTTTCATATACAGCGCCAAATCCTAAATGATGTTTTTCCTGTATGGTTACTTGGTATTGAATACCTCCGGAGAAGTAAATACCATTAACGGTGCGAGAGTTGGAAAAAAGGGTATTCAGAGCGTTACTTACGTTATATTCTGCAAATCTTGAAGTATTGATAGTACCAAAAAGGTATCCTAAGTTAATACCCAACGAAAGTCCTTTATATACTTTGAAAGCGTTGCCCCAATACAAGAGTTGCAGTCCTCCCGTCCCTGTATAGCGATTGGTAATGGCATAAGTATCACCGGTTTCTGGAACCACTAATTTTTTTGTAGTATCAACAATGGCATACCCAACGTCGCTAAAAGGCATGATGCCTGCACTTGTGTGCCAGATTTTGGTAAAGCATACTCCCACTGCAAGGTACCCTAATTGGGCAAAAGCATCTTTATGTTCCAACTTCTGCATTTTAAGCTGTTGGTTAACAACATCTACTGATAAATCTGCAATAAAAGAGAGGGAATCAAACGCAGCGAAAGCAGCGGGGTTTTTGAAATTGATATAATAGGGATTTTGAAGGGCATAGCCAACACCTCCCATAGAAGCCAAAACGCTGTTCGTGCGTGGGGATAAATTTCCGATGCCAAAACGAGAGTAAGGAGAGTTGATATCGTTTTGTGCTACTGCCAATACACAAAATAAGTATGTTGTAATAAAAAACAGAAACTTTTTTCGTGTGTTATACATTATGTTTAATAATTTCATTAAGTCCTTTCAAAACTAAGTTTGGAGCGGCAAATATCGTATTTTTTATTAATTTTTGCAAATAAGGTGAATCGCCCCCTGTAAATAATACAATTATATCTTCGTATTCAGTTCTATAATCATCAATAAAACCGTCTATTTCATAACAAATACCATTCAGAGCTCCACAAATAATAGAGCTTTCAGTATCTGTTCCCAACAAAACACGCGGTGGGTGTTGTGCAGCTATTTGGGGGAGTTTTTTAGTTTTTTTATGAAGTAAATCGAATCTCATTTGTATTCCGGGGGAGATGGAGCCACCAAGATATTCACCTTTTTTATTTACAAAGTCGAGAACAATACAAGTTCCGGCTTGAATAGAAAGGACATTTTTTTTGGGAAACAGCGCAACTGCGCCAACGGCATTGGCAATTCTATCCAACCCCAACGTTTCAACGCTACTATACCTATTTTTAATGGGCAATTTCGTTTCGTGCGAGTAAAGAAGCAGTTGAGTATTCGATTTCAGTAATTCAATAATTTGCGTATCTAATTCAGCCACAGATGAAACAATAGAATTTTTTATAGAAAACTGTTGAAAAATTTCTTCAAGTACCTCTTCATTAATCAACGGGAGAGATTTTGTAAGCACACAGTCGTCATTGCTAAAAACAGCTATTTTTTGAAGGGTGTTGCCGATGTCAATAGCAAGGTTCATTGACTTATTGATTAATGATTAATGGTTTTGCCTTTGGCGGGGTAGTTTTATTTAAATTTAAAATTCCAGTTGAGGGAAGGAATGATCGGGAACAAACTCATTTTGTACGCTTTGGTAGTCATGTCGAAAACGGGAGGGTTTGCATCGGGGTCGAAGTTAGTAGTGGTTTCGTAAAAAATAAAGAAAGGATTTTTTCTGTTGTAAACATTGTAAACTGAAATATTTAACCCTGTTTCAAAGCGTTTACGTTTCACAATATTCCAGTTCAGCGATAGGTCTAAGCGGTGGTAAGGTTGTAAGCGGTAAGCATTTCGTTCGCTATACTCTGTAATTAGGTTTCCGTTAAAGAAATAGTACCCCACGGGAATGGTCATAGAGTTTCCACTTGCAAATACCCAAACGGCCGAAACCGAAAGTTTGTTACGAATAATTTCATAGTTGGCGCTGATGGAAATATCGTGCCGGCGGTCGTACTTTGCCCAAAACCATTCTTGGTTATTGAGTTCCGGGAAATTCCTTTTGGTATAAGAAAGTGTATATCCAACGAAACCGGTAAAGCGTCCGCTACTTTTTTGCAGAAAAAATTCTATCCCCCAAGAGTAGCCTTTACCCTGCGTAAGTATTTGGTCTGAATTTACTTGCAAAGATGAGAAATCCAACCCATCCTTATATTCCGTTAAATTGTTCATGTGTTTGTAGTAAACGTCTATATAGGTTTCTAACCTATTATTAAGAAAGTTTCTGAAAACGCCCAACGAAAATTGGTGTCCTACTTGTGGTTTTATAAATTCGGTACTGGGCATCCAAACATCGGTGGGCAGAGAGATAGAAGCCATTGCTATTTGATGCAAATACTGATAGTTCAACGTATAAGATGCTTTTATGGAGGTGTTAGTGTCTATCAGAAAACGCGCAGACAATCGTGGCTCTGCTCTATTGTATTGCTTGGCAATCTCGCCGGGCTTGTACAAAACTGAATCCAAGATAGATAGCCTTTCGCCTAATTTGTAACGGGTAAATTTCCCTATATGTGCAAAGTGGGAATAGCGCAGCCCTGCGCTAATTTTAAGCCATTTTACGATATTCCACTCATCATTAGCATAAATGGATAGCTCATTCGCATAAAAGGGTTTCGATTTAGGAAGTGTGAGTTGGCTATTTTGCCCTGCTTCCACTTCATAATTTGAAGGGAAAAAAGTGTGAAAAATGTAGTGTATGCCGAATTTTACATTATGGTTGGGATTGGGCAAAAAAGTAAGCTCCGACTTTAAAGAATAGTCTCTAATACCCGATGATATTGCAAAATTGTAAACCCCTTGTTTCATATCAGTTTTGAATTGGTAGTCGCTAAATGTACCGGAGGTATTCAAAAACAATTTAGGAGAAATAATGTAGTTCCACCGTATAGAAGCAGCGCCGTTGCCCCATGAAAAAATGGCGTTCATAGCAGAATTTCGCGACTTCATTCCATAAACATCATTTCCATAATAGCCTCCAATATAGATTCTGTGTTTCTCATTTACGATGATATTAAATTTGGCATTCAAATCGTAGAAATAAAACTTAGCGCCTTTTAAAGGGGCATCTTTTTTCAAAAAAGGTTGAATTAACCAATCAATATATGTTCTTCTACCCGAAACAATAAAAGAGGCTCTATCTTTTTTTATCGGACCTTGCACTGTTAATCGCGAGAATATGACACCAATACCACCGTCCACTTCATATTTTTTCATATTTCCCTCTTTTTGATACACATCAATTATTGAGGCTAAACGGCCGCCATAGTTTGCCGGCATTCCCGATTTGATAAGTTCAATACTTTTTACGGCATCTGCATTAAAGATAGAAAAAAAACCGAACAGGTGTCCGGGGTTGTAGATAGGCGCTTCATCTAATAGAATCAGGTTTTGGTCGGCGTTTCCGCCACGTACATAAAAACCACTGTTTCCCTCTGAGCCCGACTGTACACCGGGGAGTAGCTGTATAGCTCTTAGCACATCTACCTCTCCAAAAAAAGCAGGCATAGCTTTTATGGTTTCAATTTTCATCTCCATTCTACCTACATCAATGCTCGTAACGTTTCTATCAGCGGCTTGCCCTTGTACTACAACCTCATTAGTAATAATAGCAGACGGCTCAATATCAAAATTCTTTCTGAGGTTTGAAGTAATGGAAATTAGTTCTGATATTTGTTTATATCCTAAGTAGTTAACATTTAAAATATAGCTTCCTTTATCAACGGTAATGGAATAAAATCCGGAGTTGTTGGTAACCGCGCCATGCGGGGCGGTTTTTGAGAGGGTATCTCTTAGCATAATGTATGCACCTGTAGCAGTTTCTCCATTCGTAGCATCTTTCACAAACCCCGACAATGTTACTTTTTGCGCGTTTAACACAAAAATAGAAAAAGTAAGAAAAATAAATACAAGAATTTTTTTCATAAAGGGTGCGAAAATATGTTTTTCTTAAACGGGAGCTCACACTATTTAATAAAGGCAAATCTTACCTTAACTCCTAGCGCCATTGGATTGATTCTTTCTACAAGTGAAGGGATTGCGCTGTTGGTTGTAAAATTTGCAGGGGCATTAGTGTTGTAGTTAATAAAGGGGTGGTCGCCTTTCTTAACTATATTATTCAAACCATAATCGAAATATATCCCTACAAAGAGCGCAAAGTTTTTTCCAAAATTGTATTTGATACCTGTTTCAAACGCAAGTGATGCAGCAATTTTAAAAGGAAGTTTCTCGCTTGAGTTTATATTTGAAAAAGTTCCATAGCCTTGAAATTCTACATCAGTAATCCAGTTGTTATACTCCGGATAGTAGCCTTTGTTGTCGATAGTTACATCTGATGCGTTGTGGTTGCATTGGAGCGGGATACCCATCTTCACCCCTCCTAAAGCATAGAATCTTTTGGTTTGGATATGCGCCATAATAGGAATATTAAGGAACATACTTTTTTGCGTTTCCGAATACTTACTGAGCGTTGTGTGCATATCGAAAATATCACCTTCGTTATCAGTAAGATTAGAGCTGACAACTTTCAGGCCATCAAGTTTTGCTTTTGCATTATAAAAAGCTATATCAGCCCCTAAATGAACACCAATATATTTGTTAAAAAAGCAGGTATATCCAATTCCAAACTCGCCCCCTCCACCTGCTAAGCGAGTGCCGTCCGGCAATTTATAATAGAGCGTAGAAAGCCCTCCGCCCCCATGAATAGACACTTCGTGTGAAACCTGAGCAGGCACACCTATACAACTTATAGCAGTAAAAATTATCAGGATGATTTTTTTCATATCTTCTTATTTGTTTAATTTTATTGAATAATCACTTTTACTTCTTCATTATTCGACCTAACCACATAGATACCAGCAGGAAGAGCAAGGGTAACTTCTACGGTTACTCCTTCAGCAACCGTTCGGCTAACACATGAGCCCATTTGGTTATAAATCTCTACTAATGCCCCATTTTTTGTTCCTTCAATAGTTAGTGTACTGCCTTGTGGAACAGGATTAGGGTATGCATGCAGCGTAGTGATGGGTTCTTCTTCTATTTTTTTCTCAGATGAATGAACCAACCCACGGTTATAAGTAGTTATTTTATAGGAGTAAGTAGCGTCAGGGTCAAGTACATCTGTTATTTTTTTACCGGCGGAAAAAGTAAACCCCTCTCCAATTATTTTGTTGTTTTTGTACCAAAGACAGCTATTTACATCAAAACCATCGTCATAAAATTTCTTTAGGTTTAGCATGAAACAATTGTTCCATTTCGTTGTTGTATAATCATCAAAGGGAACGAGTATTTCAAAATTTCCAATCAAGTTGAGAGCTTCTTTTGCATTAAAAGTATATGGATTTTCTACACTTACAATATTTTTACTCCCATTTTTTGTCCAACTTGCAAAAACGAATCCATCTCTTGCAGTTGCTGATGCTGTTACTTCATCCCAGTGTCCATAATTGCCACTTCCTGAAACGAATCCTCTGTCGGCATCTGTTACTAATTCAATATCATAAAACAATGCTTCTGTGTGAATGCACGTTACATCGCCTTCCATTCCGGAACCACATATTGTTGCTACACACCAATTGTGATCTTCCGAGAGTTTAACAGGTTTTTTATACTGAAATGACCTCTCTTCTATTTCTGTTGCGATAAGATTACCATCTAAGTAAACATTATAAAAGATTCTGTCGGGAACTGTAACAGTGCCTAAAAACATGAAAGAAAGCCCATTATACAAAGAGATGCTGCTTTCAAAAGGGTGCCAGTTATTAAAATCGGGATTTCCATTTAAAGTGGTTGGATCCCACTTGCACATTTTGTCTCCATGGCTTGAAGCCGTAGTCGCTATATTATAAACTTTTGACTTATTGGTAGGCCCTTCATAAGAGCCATAGATAGATATCCAGTACTTTCCATGCTCGGATATGTAAATAGGTTCTGGGAGAAGAATCTTCATTTTTCCATTTGCAACCCCATCAATGGGAGTAAGTTTTTCTATCTCAATAATAGGAGTGTCTTGAGGGCGACTGTTTCCGTTGTCTCTATAAATTGCAATTCCAATATAATCGGGGAGCGACGATTGGCCTGCTTTTCTTCCGCTACACATAATTTCTTCAATGAGCCATGCTCTTCCGTTAGGGACCACAAAATCATCAGCCATAACAACCCTGTCATAATCGTCGAGCCATCTGCAAGATTGGAATCCGATTTGTGATAGCGATTCTGCATGCATACCATTATTCCAAAGAGTATCTCTGTTTTCTCTTGGTGTTCCCATAACCAAACTCTGCTCCCAGGTTAGTGTCGCAAATCGGGCTTCAAAATCAAAGTCAATATTTAGATTTGAGATTAAGTCATTACATACCGCTTCCAGTGTATCTTGAATTACTGTGATTGTTATTGCTCTTCCGCTTCCGAAAAATGTTACCTCAGTCGCTCTTTGCGCTCCGCTAATGTTCTCCTCCAACGCGATAAACTTAACAATGCCTTCATTTATTCCTTTATTTTTTGAAACGGTAAGCCAATTTTTTGCACTTTCGGGTATTTCAACATACCATAACATGTTTGATATCACCGTAACAGAACCCGGAGAACCGGCAAGTTTCCCTATCAATAGTTCTTCTTTGTTAAGTTCCAAACCCATTTTTTCCGGATCTCCATAAAAAAACGTGTAGGAATCGGATTCAGGGTGATAAGTTATAGTGTTTATATTGAGATTATTATCGGGTATGCCGTAAGAATTGTAAGGTTTAGGGTCAGTATCTTTATTAAAAGCTGTTCTACCATTTGCTGTATTGAAAGGGGCCTGATTCAAATTGCCTTGCGAATAGATACTTCCGTCGTCTTCTCTGGGTGCGCTTCCGGGTCTGTATAGATAGATTTCATCAACAAAACCCACTCCTGCTAAAGCATTTCCAATCATTGAGGGGTTTATTCTGTAAATCATAAAACCTTCATTAGGCAAACCCGCATCATAGTTCGTTCCGCTTTTCTTTCGATATTCCACTAGCCCATATTCAGAAAAGCCTTGGCTCATAGGGATGCGGAAGATAACCGGTTTGTCAATATCAGAACCGTCGTTTTCGTAAAAATTGAATATCTCACTGGTTTTGTTCAAAGGAGCAATCGGTAGTTTGGATATCCATTTTCCGTATTTGAATTTCATGTAAGCAGACATTGATTGCGGTTTAGAATTGAAAGAAGCGTCCATAATATCATACCTTCCAACAGCTTGTCCAAAACCTTCAGTATATACGTAGTGATATAGGTCTGGTGCGCCTAAAACATGGTATCCTTCGTGACAAAGTACACCCACATCAAAATAATCAATACCACCATCCAGGTTGAAGTTATAGTCAACGACCTGTTTTCCATTTATTCGTACGTTATAGCCCGAAGGGAAAGACCATTTGTGAGGCCACAGCAAATCGCTCCACCCATCAACGCGTCCCTGAACAAGAAAGGTTAAAAAATCAACTCTTCCATCGTTATCAATATCTAAATTCAAGCTGGAAGGGATAGGAAAGTTGTGATTAACCCATTGTACTGCATTTCTCAGTAAGATATGTTCTCTCTGGGCTCTTTGGTCCCCGTTTACATACCCCAATGGGTTACTCGCTGATTGAGGCTGGTAGTAAGCTCTTGGGTTAGAGTCACGGTAAAATCTCAGCGTTACACTATCCTCCTCAACAGGTGGATAAAAATGAGATACAATGTCAAGCTTATCATAAGACATTTTCCTATAATAATCTCTCATGTTGTTATTTAGATTCGAGTTAAACATGCCATCTGCCACAGGGAATGAGCGTGTCATGCCTTCCGTGTCTGAGAATCCGATACAAATAACAATATTGTTCATTTGCGGAACATTTTTAGCGCCACTATTTGCCAAATTATTTAAAATAGAATTTCTCGAAGCTCCGGATATGTCACAATCCGTATGTTCAAAATAAACCCGTCGTTTTTCGATATACTTTTCGTAAGATATTCTCAACCCCTTTTTCATCGGCAATTCAAAGTTTCTGGAAGCTGTAACAATATACTCGCTTGGAACAAGTTCGTCCAATTCTGCATCGTAGTTTGCATAAAAGTACCATCCGTCAGTACCCGGCACAATAGAATAGCCTTCAGCGTCGTGAACTCTCCGGAAAAACTCATCACCGGTAATAAAAACATTAAGAACTTCGCCGTTGGGTTGTGTCAATTGGTGAGGAACATTTTCGAGGTAAGCGCCATAAGACACAAAATGGAGGCTAAAAACTAAGAATAAAGATAAAATTTTTCGCATGATATAATATTATTTAGGATTATTATTTTGATATTCCCCACTCACAACTCGTTGTAGCCAACCATCATTAGCCAGATACCAATCTACCGTTTTTTCTAACCCGATGGCAGATGAAATTTTTGGTTTCCACCCCAATTCTGTATTTATTTTTTCAGTATCCACCGCATAGCGTAAGTCGTGTCCTGCGCGGTCGGTAACATAAGCAATTAACGCTAATGATTTTCCTTCCGGTCGTCCCAGTTTTCTGTCCACAATTTCTATTAATTTTTTTATTAAATCAATATTTTTCCATTCGTTATTTCCTCCAATATTGTAAGTTTCTCCAATTTTTCCATTGTGGAAGATAGAATCAATCGCTTCTGCGTGGTCTTCAACATAGAGCCAGTCGCGAACGTTAATTCCTTTGCCATACACCGGTAGCGCTATTTCGTTTTTAATATTGTGAATAAAAAGGGGAATTAATTTTTCGGGAAACTGGTTGGGTCCGTAATTATTAGAGCAGTTTGAAATGACGATGGGAAGTTTATAGGTAGTGTAGTAGGCCCTCACAAAGTGGTCGGAAGAGGCTTTAGAAGCCGAGTATGGACTATGCGGGTCGTAGGGTGTTGTTTCCTTAAATACTCCTGTTTCACCGAGCGAACCATACACCTCGTCCGTAGAGATGTGGTAAAAACGGTGGTTTTTTGAAGCGTCGTTCCATATTGTTCTGGCTGCGTTTAGTAGGTTCACAGTTCCAATCACATTGGTATTGATAAATTCCATTGGATTTTCAATAGATTTATCCACATGCGATTCGGCAGCTAAGTGGATAACACTATCAAACTTGTGTTCATTAAAAAGAGCAAATATTCTTTCAGCATCAACAATATCTGCTTTAATAAAATGGTAATTCGGTTTTTTTTCTACCTCTTTCAAATTGTCTAAGTTTCCGGCGTAGGTAAGTGCATCTAAATTATAGATTTCATAATGCGGGTATTTCGATGTAAATACCCTAACTACGTGTGAACCAATAAACCCGGCACCGCCGGTAATGAGAATTTTTTTCATGTTATTTGTTTTCCTTTCAGCATAGAAACACAAGAGGTATATAGCTTGATAGTGTTTGACAAAGATAGTTTAATATAATAACAGAGAATAGCAATTTTTATTATACATTATACAGCCACATCGGCTTTTATGTGGGAGGCCGGGTCATAGTTTTCTAATGAAAAATCTCCAAATTGGAAATCAAATATGGAGCTAACTTCTCTATTTATTTTCATTATTGGCAATAATTTAGGAGTTCGCGAGAGTTGTAATTTTGCTTGTTCAAGATGATTTACATAGAGATGCGCATCTCCGAAAGTGTGAATAAAATATCTTGGTTTGAGTTTACAAATATGCGCGAGCATGGTAAGTAGCAGCGCATAAGAAGCGATATTGAATGGCACCCCGAGAAACACATCTGCACTACGCTGGTAGAGCTGGCAGGATAATTCCCCATTGCTGACATAAAATTGAAAAAGTACATGGCAAGGGGGGAGTTTCATTTTATCCACATCGCCCACATTCCAGGCACTAACAATTAATCGTCGCGAATCCGGATTTTTTTGAATCATAGTAATCAGTTCCGAGATTTGGTCAATGGTTCTTCCGTCTGCGGTTTGCCAGCTACGCCATTGTTTTCCGTAAACGGGGCCTAACTCTCCGTTTGCATCGGCCCACTCGTCCCAAATTGTTACATTATTGTCGTTCAGATATTTAATATTTGTATCGCCTTTGAGGAACCAAAGTAATTCATAAATAATTGAGCGTAAGTGTAATTTTTTTGTAGTGAGTAGCGGAAAACCTTCTTGTAAATCGAATCGCATTTGGTATCCGAATACGCTTTTGGTTCCGGTTCCGGTTCGGTCTTCTTTAAAAGTGCCCGTATCAATAATATGTTGAAGAAGTTCAAGATATTGTTTCATAATGAGGGGTTATTTTTATGGGGTGCAAATATATATTGATTTTTTTAAACTCCGAAAATCATTACAAGCTGCACAGAGTCAACATATTATAAAAAGCAATCATCTATTTCTCACATTATCTCATCTTCATATCAAAAAAATACTATTTTTGCCGTCCCAAACGCGAGGGAGTTTAGCTCAGCTGGTTCAGAGCATCTGCCTTACAAGCCCCAAAATAGAGATTTAGCATTTTACAAAAACATATAAATTAAGCACTTACAAACAAGTGCTTTTTTCGTTTTATGTGGTTTTTTACATGGTTTTAATAGGTTTGTGTAAACCAATGTGTAAACCGAAAAACAATGAATACTTACATTGAATCAGTTCTTTACACATCAAAGACATTAAGTAACGGAGAACATCCTCTAATGTTACGTCTTACCAAGAATCGCAAACGAAAATATATTAGTTTGCATTTATCACTTTCCCCCAACTACTGGGATTTTAACAAGAACAAGCCAAAGCGGAATTGTCCTAACGGCGAGCAAATTGTGCAACTAATTGAAAAGAAGACAAAAGAGTTGCAAGAACAAGTTATTGACTTTAAAACGAGTGATAAAGATTATACACTCCATACGCTTGTAAATAAGGCTTACACTACCAATTGTGTATTATGTTAAGAATGTAATAATTATTCATGATGTAACTAACAGCCTTACTTCCGACGTTCCTAATGCAAACGCAATACGTATAACACTTTACTAATTTATTTATAACTGTATTATGCAGGAAAGGAATATGAAAAACCATTACCAAACTTTAGGACTTGAGCCAAATTGCACAAATGAGCAAATAAAATCTGCATTTAGAGAATATGCTAAGCACTTCCACCCTGATAAACAACAAGGTAATTGGTTTTTTGAGGAAAAATTTAAAGAAGTAAACGAAGCATATAACACTTTAATTGATTCCGAGAAAAGAAGAAAGCACGATGAATTTCATAATATAAATACTTCATTTTCAAAAGAGCAAAAAAAATATTCAGAAAACAGTCAATCTACTACTACTCACAAACCAAAGAGGCAAGAGAAACATTTTGAATTTGGAAATACTGGATTTACCTTATATGAAGTTATTGATTCTAATATTAAGAAACATTGCATTTTAAATAGCCAAAAGAAAAAAGTAACTGAGGATTATGATAAAATAACCCTTATATCTGTAGCAGATGATGAGTGGCTTAATTGGTTAGTCACAGAAAAAAAAGGCAAATATGGATTTATTAAAGTTAGCAAGGATAGACTTATCTGCACACCATGTATATTCGATAATTATAAAGCCTTTAGTGAAAATTCTCTATTTTTTGCCGCTTATTACAATTACATTCATATAAATAAGGGTGTAGATATTTTATACAAAAACAAACATTGCATTTTGTCTGATGATGGGGAGCATATTACTCTATACCAATTTAAACGTGTTTCTCTTTGGGTCTTAGTGATAATTGTAAGTGTTTGTAGCCCTTTAGTATTATTAAGTGGTTCTTTGGCTCGTAATTGGGATATTCCTTTTATTATCTATTTAGTTATTGGTTTTGTAGCAGGTGTTATTGCTTATTTCAGTACAAGAGAAACAAGATTAGAACAAATTGGAAAATGGGAACAGGTTATATATAATTAG
>Ga0209737_10000874_pt1 | contig 22912 bp, 22 predicted proteins | sample TergutCu122P3_FD_187284 | JGI IMG/M metagenome (GOLD analysis project Ga0209737, IMG submission 187284) | Cubitermes ugandensis P3 segment gut microbial communities from Kakamega Forest, Kenya - Cu122 P3 (SPAdes) (version 2) | ecosystem: Host-associated > Arthropoda: Insects > Digestive system... | reverse complement strand
CATAGTCGGCGAGCGTAATCTTAGGCTTTGCCTAAGATTACAAGATTTAAGATGAATAAAGTCTATAAATAACGCTAAATCTAGTATACCCTTTTTAGTAACTATTCAGTTGTTTTAATGATTTTCGTTGTTTTGCACAAAAATCGAGAAGGGGTTTCGGGGACAGAGTCCCCAAAAAGCGGGGCTGTCGCCCCGCAACCCCGCATTTTAGGTGTTGATTGCAGTTGATAAAAAATATTTTTTGTGCATTATGCAATATACTGAATAGTTACATAATTTCCTAAAACCTCTCCGCTGTTACTATGCGTTAACAACAAGATTTTCATAAGTCAAAGCCATCTCTGCCGCACATTCAACAAGGTTTTTGCAATATATCCCTCGCAAAGCCTGTCTTTTCCTTGAGAGGACTTTCACAGCTTCGAGCGGAACGCCCTGACATACATACTGTTCAATTTCATATTTCAGCGATATAAGTCGGTTTTGGATAAGGTATGGGGTAACGCGGTACATCTCTGCCGCCTCATTGCAGAAACGGGTCACGCCTCGGCGATACGTTGTCATTTCGTCATACCGCTCCTTAACTTGCGGCAAGAACAGTCTGTACGGCACAAGGAGTTCCGATGAGCCTTCGTTCGCCTGCCATTCGAGACCGCTCTCCGTTTCAATCGGCATAGCTGTTTTGAGATGAAAACGGTTTTCTTCCGGGTGCATGAACGCATGAATCATCTCGTGACCGACAATCCACTGCTGTTCCTTCAAAGACTTAAATTTGTTAACGAGGATTACACTAAAATCTCCGCATTTAATTGTGTATCCCATGACTTTTTTGCCATTGAAATTGTGAAATTCCAGTTCAAGGCGGGGGTGGTTTTTACATATGGAAACCAAATCAAGGGGATAATCGTTTAGACTTATCCCCAATATATTTTTACGTAAATATTCTATGTATCCGTATAGCTGTGCTTTGGTTACATACATCTCGCTTGACGCTGACCAGTCCATCGCCTTTACCTCTTGCAGTTATGCGTTAGCATTAGTATTTGCTTTCCCCTTGTATTTGCGGTAGGTTTTCAGAATAGTTTCAACATCTTCTTCATCAAGACCGAGTTCCTGCGCTTCTTTTCCTAATTTAAAATAAATTCCCGTGAGTTCTTCGGGGACTTTTCCCTTTGACTCTGTATTGTTAACGAGATAGTCAACGGAAACGTCAAAAAATCTTGCTATTTCCGGGAGGTATTTCCTGTAAGAGTGACTCTTTCCGCATTTCCAAAGGGGGAACGTGCTTTTGTCAAGGTCGAGATGTTCCATAAGTTCTTTTTGCGTCTTGTCGTATCTGTCTAGCAGCATGATTATTCTGTCGAGAGTTGACATAAAATCACTTCCTTCTCTTCTATATATTTATATTTAATAATTTATAATACAATAACCTACTAATTTAATTATACATGATTTGTCAACTCTTGTCAATATTTAGCGTTGTGATATATGTATCTATACCAAAATCGATTTGAATTCTTTAACCAAAATTAGTGGATTTTGCTCCGCAGTTTTATCTGTTATAAAAAACCTTGATAATTGTTGCGGTTATCCTAAATTTTTTCTTGCATTATTCACAGAAATATGATATAATATATTTATTGGAACTATAATATCGAAGGAATAGGGGTTTTCAGATGAACAAAGCAGTAATTTTGGCAGGCGGACAGGGAAAGCGTATGAAAGCGGATATTCCTAAGCCTATGTTTAAGGTTCTTAACGAGCCGATGCTTGAATGGGTCATTTCGGCCTGCGAAGGTGCGGGGATTGCCGATATCTGCGTCGTAAAGGGCTACAAAGGCGAAATAATAGACAGCTATCTCAACGGCAGGTATGAAACCGCTCTCCAAACCGAACAGCTCGGTACGGGTCATGCTGTTATGCAGGCAGTCCCTTTCCTAAAAGACGGAACAGGCGAAAATACTCTTGTACTCTGCGGAGACGCACCGCTTATCGACAGCGATACAATCAGTCAGGCTCTTGAAATCCACCTGCTTAACGACAATTCGGTAACGGTAATCACTTCCGAAATTGAAAACCCGAAAGGATACGGCAGGATTATCCGAAGCGGTGACAGTATCAGCGGTATTGTTGAGGAAAAAGATGCCGACGATATTACACGCCAAATTAAAGAGGTTAACTCCGGGGCTTACTGGTTCAAAACCGCCGACCTTGTGTATTACTTAGGGAAACTCGGTAACAATAACGTTCAGGGTGAGTATTATCTCACTGACACTGTCGCCCTAGCCGTTTCTTCAGGAAACTGGGCGGGCGCGTATAAATCGTCCAATCCGCAGGTTATCCTCGGAACAAATACACGTAAGGAGCTGTATGATATGAATCAAATCGCACGTCAGGAAATAATTGAAAAACACATGGAGAACGGCGTTGAGTTTACCTGTCTCGACGGCGTTATAATCGAAAGAACCGTTGAAATCGGCGCAAACACAGAAATTCTCCCAGGTACAATTCTCAGGGGCAGTACAAAAATCGGTTCCGATTGCGTAATCGGTCCGAACAGCATAATAACCGACTGTACCGTCGGCGACGGAACTGTGCTTAACAATGTTCAGGCATCCGAGTCGTCAATCGGAAACGGCGTCAAAATAGGTCCGTGGGTACAAATCCGTCCAGGCAGCACGATTAAAGACAAGGTTAAAATAGGCGATTTTGTGGAAATTAAGAACTCTGTAATCGGTGAGGCTACATCTGTCGCTCACCTGACATATATCGGTGACAGCGACGTCGGAAGAAAGTGTAATTTCGGCTGCGGAACGGTTACCGTTAACTATGACGGCATAAAGAAAGACCGCTGCCAAATCGGTGACCACTGCTTTATCGGCTGTAATACGAACCTTATCGCTCCCGTTACTCTCGGCGACTGGGCATATACCGCCGCAGGAACGACTGTCGCAAAGAATGTTCCCGAATTTGCTCTTGCGATTGACCGAGGCGATTTTAAAGTTAAAGAAAACTACACCAAGAAAAAATTCGGCGATAAAATTAACGGTGTAGATTAAAGAAATAGGGATAAGAATGGATTCACAAAGTATTGTTACGGTTCTGACTCTGATTATTCTCATACTGCTTTCGGCATTTTTCTCATCTGCCGAAACTGCATTTTCGGCTCTGAACCGTATACGTGTGAAGAACACGGCTGGAAGGCGTGCAAAGCTGGTTTTAAAGCTTTATGACGACTATGACAAATTAATCTCGACTGTTGCTGTCGGAAATAATGTCGTGAGCATTGCCGCAACGACTGTCGCCACGGTGTTCTTCATTAAGCATTTCGGCGACAGAGGGGTGATGCTCGGTGCGGCTGTCATGACTGTTGCAATCCTTGTTTTCGCTGAAATCACGCCGAAATGCCTGTCTAAGGACAAGCCTGAAAAGGTTGCTCTTTTTTTCGCACCGCTTCTGAATTTTTTCATTATAATCCTTACTCCTGTTAATGCGGTATTTTCAGGCTGGAAGACTCTTCTTAAAAAGGCTTTTCACATTAAGACGGACGACAGGATAATTACCGAACAGGAGCTTTTGAATATCATTGAAGAGGCGCAGTCAGACGGTGCAATTGAGGAAGACGACACGAGGCTTATACATAATGCTCTCGAGTTTAACGACCTTTGCGCCGACGAAATACTCACTCCGAGAATGGGCATTGTCGGTATGCCTAAGGATATTGCCGTTGAGGATGCCGCTAAAATATTCCTTGATTCAGGTTATTCAAGGATACCTGTTTATGACGGCACTGTCGATAACATTGTCGGCATAGTTCATATACGGGATTTTCTTCAGTGCATGGTTAAGGACAAGGCAACGCTTGACAGTATAGTCACTCCCGCGGTCTATGTCGCACCGTCCACGAAAATAAGCGAGCTTTTCAAAATGCTTCAGCGGAACAAAATTCATATGGTTGTAATAGGCGACGAATACGGCGGAACAGAGGGAATTGTAACTATAGAAGATATTCTTGAGGAGCTTGTCGGCGAAATCTGGGACGAGAGCGACGAGATTATTGAGGAGTTTGTTTCACTGGAAGACGGAAGCTTCAAGGTTCTCTGTTCGGCGGAATTTGATAAAATGCTTGAATTCTTTGGGTTTCCCGAAGATGAGGAAGTCGAGGCTTCGACGGTCGGCGGGTTTATTATGGATACGCTTGAAAAAATCCCCGAAGAGGGCGATACATTTGAATATATTACAGAATATAAAACGCTCAGAATTACCGTTTCCAAAGCCCTTAAAAGAAAAGCTTTGGAATGCACGGTGACGGTAGTATGATAATTCAAAAACCCGCACTTCACATTGAGGTGCGGGTTTTTGTGCCCTAGTTTTTATCATATGTATTATATGAATTGTTTTGGGAATCGGAATTTAAGTTTTCTTCTCTGGGATACTGATTATATTATAACCCTGATTTTGGCAGTACTTGAAAAAATTCGACTCGTTGATACCGTTTCTAACAGCCGCTTTTATTCTCGTCTGCCTGCGGCAGACAACCGAAAAAGACGCACAGTATTACTCTGCCAAAACGCAAGCGTTTTGTTGCGGAGTAATAATAAAGAACGCTATAGGAATAAAAATCAAACCAAGCATACTAAATAAAAGTTAAATAAACGCCATTTTCACGCCTCTTTCCTGCACAGCGAAACAACATACCGCCCCGCAATAATATACTGCCTGAACCGATAACCTTTAATATCGGTCACAATCCGTTCTCCGTCAAAGCCGAACTCCGCCGTTTTCAGCGGATACGACACGCCTATTCCGAGAGCCTTGACAAAACTCTCTTTGAGCGTCCATAGCCTGAAAAACATCAGGTCTTTGTCGGACGTTTTCTCTATAAGCAACCTCTCCGCATCAGAAAACGCACGTTTCAGAACGCCGTCCCTGTAAGGGCGGATTTTTTCGGCGTCAATCCCCGCCTCATATCTCCCGACATAACATGCGGTTATTCCGTCAGCATGGCTGAGATTAAAGTGAATATCGGGATAATCCTGCAAAAAGGGCTTTCCGTGGCTGTTTCGGCATATTACGGCGGAAACACAGTCTATGTCTAGTTCAGCCAATTGCTTTGACAGCATGGCATGGGCATAGTCATGCTGTTTTGCGCGGGGGATTTTTTCTAAAGATATTTCCAACATAACAGTTCCCTAAAAATCAACAATCTTATTAAACGGGGCAGCTTTTTCGACGTCGTTTTCATCTGTATAAGCCCAGAACTCAAATTGCTTATTTATTCGTATCAATAACCTTCCAATAGCCCTTGAGATATACTATACCTGAAACAACCGTCAGTACGGTTGAAATCCACACAAGAGTTACCACCGTAATATCCGCAGCGTCAAACACAACGGCAGGGAGTTTAAATCCGAAACAGTTGAAGTTTGCGGTAAAGCTCAGCCAAACAAGAATGCCTATTACGGTTATCATAGTAAACACTGTCTTGAGCTTTCCCCATAATCCGGCCGCAACAACAAGACCGCTGTTTGCCGCAACAAGCCGCAGTCCCGAGACCATGAACTCACGTGTTACGATTATTATAAAAGGAACCGCACCGACTTTTACGTTATCCATTTCCACAAAGACGGCGAGTGCCGCTATTACAAGAACCTTGTCGGCGAGAGGGTCAAGGAATTTTCCGAAGTTTGTAACAAGATTTCTGCTCCTTGCGATATGTCCGTCGAGTGCGTCGGTAATCGCCGCCGCCGTGAACACCGCCAAAGCAATGAAATAGTTGAACGGGCATTTAAGATACATAAAAATCAGGAAAACAGGCACGAGAAAAACCCTCGTGAGCGTAAGTTTATTGGCTAAATTCATTCATTAGTCACCTCACCAATCAAATCATAATCAAGTGTATCCGTTACTTTTACCTGAACATAATCGCCGATTTGAAGCCGCTCATTTGATGTGAAAAAGATTTTTCCGTCAATATCGGCGGCGTCCATCTCTGTTCTTCCGAAATAACACCCGCCGAATTTGTCGAATCCCTCAACGACGGCTGTGAACTTTCTGCCGAGAAGTTTTGCGTTAAACTCGGTGCTGTAAAGGAGCTGTTGCTCCATGATGATTTCTGCGCGTCTGATTCGGATTTCTTCATCTGTCTGTCCGTCGAACTCCGCCGCCTTCGTACCCTCTTCCTGAGAATAAGGGAAACACCCGAGACGCTCAAACCGCATCTCTTCAACAAATTCGGCAAGCTCTGTAAACTGCTCTTCCGTCTCTGTCGGGAAGCCTGTAATAAACGTCGTACGCAAAATAATATTCGGGACTTCCTTACGGATATGCTTAATAAGCTTCGTAAGCTCGGCACGGTCGCCGAAGCGGTTCATCTTTTTGAGAATATCTCCGTTACAGTGCTGGAGAGGCAAGTCGAGATATTTCACAATCTTGCCGTTATTGGCTATTGTTGCCAAAATGTCGTCGGTTAAACGTTCAGGGTAGCAATAAAGCACACGAATCCATTTAATTCCTTTGATTTCCGACAGCTTATTCAAAAGTTCGGGAAGTTTCTGCTCGCCGTATAAATCTTCGCCGTAACGGGTAGTATCCTGAGCGATAACATTTATCTCCGTAACGCCGTTTTCGGCAAGCCATTCGGCTTCTTTGAGGACGTCTTCCATCGGCACGCTTCTGAACTTGCCTCTTATCATCGGTATTGCACAGTATGTACAGCAGTTGCTGCAGCCCTCCGCAATTTTAAGATACGAGAAAAAAGGCAGCGTCGAGATAATTCTCCCGCCTGTAAGCTCTGCATCAAGTTTAGGTGCAAAACGCACAACACGTCCGCCTTTCATGACGCTGTCCAATATGTCAGCAATGTCCCTGTTGTCGCCTATGCCGATAACTGCGTCGGCTTCCTGCAAGAGTTCCGCGGCTTCTTCTCTGTAACGCTCCGAAAGGCATCCCGTCACGATAATCTTCTTTATCGTGCCCTCCGCTTTAAGTTTTCCAAGCTCGACAATCGTCTCGATAGCCTCTTCTTTGGCAGATTCAATGAACGCACAGGTGTTGACGATTACTGCATCGCCCATTGCGGGGTCTGCGACGAGTTCATAACCGCCCGACCTCAGCTTGTAAAGAATTCTTTCCGAATCCACAAGATTTTTTGAACAGCCTAAGGAAACCATCCCGACTTTTATTTTATTCATCTCAATTCTCCTCGAACATCAAAATACAGGTAACTATTCAATGCCGTCAACTTAAGGTTTTTCTTGTTTCTTCCGCCGCCGAAGGCGGCGGAAGAAACAACGTAGAAGAGAGCCTCCAGCGGTCAAGGGGCGAAGCCCCTTGAAACCCCACATATGCTTAAGTTGACGGCATTGGGTAACTATTCAGTATATTGCATAATGCGCAAAAAATATTTTTTATCAACTGCAATCAACACCGAAAATACGGGGTTGCGGGGCGGTAGCCCCGCTTCTCGGGGCCTCTGGTCTCGAAACCCCTTCCCGGTTTTTGTGCAAAACAACGAAAATCATTAAAACAACTGAATAGTTACATTGTTTTACAGTTCCTGATTCTCAAAATACCGCCGTAAGCCGCGGCTAATCAGGTTGAAACCGTATCCGTGCCGCACGAGTGCGTTCCTGACTTTATCTATGCTCCTGCGGTCGTTTTTATCGGTCAGATAACGGCTGTATTTCGTCTCCAAAAGCGTATCAAGGTTTTCTTCTTCCGCTTCCTTATACGGCTCTAAACTTTCACTCAGTATTTCTCCTCGCAAGCCCTTTTCATACATCTCCCGTTTCGCACGGTCAACGCCGTATTTCTTACGCATAATATATTTTTCCGCAAGCAGTTCGGCATAACGCCTGTCGTTAATCATTCCGTACTCCGCAAGCCTGTCGGTCGCCGCATAACAAACTTCCTCATCGTTATATGTCTCCATAAGCCTGTCGAACATGGCTATATATGAGTAATCACGGTAATCTAAGAGGTACAGGGCGTATTCATAAGCACGGGACTTGTCTTCTGTAATCTTCATTTATTCTGCCGGCGTGAACTCGTCGAAATTCTCGTCGCTGTCTGCGTCAACGATAGGGTCGGCTTCTCTTTCGTCATCGTTTCCGGCGGCAGCAGCCTTGGCTTTATCTTCTTTCTTGTCTTTCTTGTCTGAAGACTTGGATTTAAAATCGTCTGCCTTAACTTTTCCTCTTATTAACTCTTCAATCTCTTTCATGAGTTTTTCGTCGTTTGCAAGCGTTTCTTTCGACTTATCCCTGCCCTGTCCGAGTTTCAGACCGTTATAGCTGTACCACGAACCGCTTTTTTTGACAATATCCATATCTGTCGCGAGGTCAAGCACCTCGCCCGTGCGTGATATGCCCTTGCCGTAAATTATATCAAACTCCGCTTCCTTAAAAGGCGGGGCTACTTTATTCTTGACAACCTTGCATTTAGTTCTTGTTCCGATTACGTCGTCGCCTACTTCAATCGAACCGCCGCCGACTTTGCGGACGTCAATTCTGACCGACGCATAGAACTTCAACGCGCGCCCGCCTGTCGTTGTTTCGGGGTTGCCGTATGATATACCTATTTTCTCACGAAGTTGGTTAATGAAGATTGCAACACAGTTGCTCTTTGAAATAGCCGCAGTGAGCTTTCTCATAGCCTGCGACATGAGCCTTGCAAGCTGTCCGACGTGGCTGTCGCCCATTTCGCCGTCGATTTCCGCACGCGTTGTCATTGCCGCAACAGAGTCCACGACAACAACGTCAATTGCACCCGAACGCACAAGTGCTTCGGCAATTTCAAGCGCCTGTTCGCCGCTGTCGGGCTGAGAAACGAGAAGACTGTCTATGTTAACGCCGAGAGCCTTTGCGTAAATAGGGTCGAGAGCGTGTTCAACGTCAATAAACGCCGCTTCTCCGCCTGCTTTCTGTGCTTCCGCAACAATTTGGAGCGCAACGGTCGTCTTGCCCGAGCTTTCAGGCCCGAAAATCTCGACGATACGTCCCTTAGGAACGCCACCTATGCCGAGCGCAAGGTCAAGCGTCATTGAACCTGTCGGAATTGCCTCGACATTCATAACGGTATTCTGCCCTAAACGCATAACGGAACCCTCGCCGTATTTTTTTTCAAGCATAGCGATTGCGTTCGCCAATGCGGTTTTTTTATCCTCAGGTGCGGTAACTTTTACAACCACAGGTTTTTTTAGGTCTTTTTTAGCCATTGTAATATTCTCCTAATATTTTATTTTGAATTTTCAAATTTTTTACCGTAAACGACTCTTTTAATCCCGCATACGTCGGAAGCCGTTCTTATATCCGTAAAACCGTTTTCATGCAGAATTTGACTTACGCTTTCATCCTGAAATATGCCGATTTCATAGAAAAGCATTCCGCCGTCTTTTAAAGCGTCTTTCCACAGTTTTGTTATCGCCCTGTAGAAGTCCAGTCCGTCTCTGCCCCCATACAGCGCATCCTTCGGCTCATACGTCACTTCTTTTTGCATATTGCTCATATCGTCATCGTCAAGATACGGAGGATTGCAGACGATAAAATCCAAATCCGACAAACCGTTCGTACTCTCTAAAACATCACCTTTTATTATATCAATCTCTACACCGTTCAGCTTTGCGTTTTCCGCAAGATACGGGAGAGCCCTGTCCGACAGCTCAACCGCCGATATTTTTGCATTCTCAAGCCCTTTTGCAAGCGTTATAGCAATACATCCGCTTCCGCTGCATAAATCGGCCACACATAACCCTGCCTGACTTCTGTATCTGTCAAAGACAGCGTCAACAAGCGTTTCGGAGTCGTCACGCGGTATGAGCACGCCCTCGCCGACATACATGGGCAATCCGTAAAATTCCCACTTTCCAAAGAGATACTGTAACGGATAATGAGTTATTCTTCTATCGGCTATTTCACGTATTCTCTTTACATGATTCCCATTCAGTACAGCGTCGGGATTTATAAGAAGCTTTGCAAGTTTATGCCCCGTAACCTCCTCAAAAATAAAGTGAACTTCGCCCTGATATATCCCATGAACGTCAAAAAGCTGCTTTATTTCTTTGTGAAGCTCCGCAACCGTTACCATACGTCGTCCTCTAAATCTTCCGGTATACAAGGGGTGATAGCGGCGATTGCTATCTCAATCTGACTGTCGTCAGGTTCTTTCGTTGTGATTTTCTGTAATGCGAGCCCGGGTGCGGAGAGGATTTTTGTGAAGAAGTTGTCATACGTTCCTGCGAGGCGGATTAGCTCATAAGAAATACTGACCATAACAGGCAGAAGTATAATGCTTGTAACGGCTCTCTGCCACCACACCGTAAACGGAATAAAGCATGACACGATAATGCCGACGAAAAGCACTATAAAAATAAAGCTTGTTCCGCAGCGTTTATGCAGGCGCGTCTGTTTCCTGACATTCTTGACAGTGAGCGGAAGACGGGCTTCATGGCAGGCGATTGTCTTATGTTCGGCGCCGTGATACTGATATGTCCGTTTCATATCTTTCATGAGTGACGTCAAAGCCATAAAAAGTACAAAGACCGAAATTTTAACGATACCTTCCATAAGCGAACGCAGCATAATCTGTTCTTTAACAGGATTAACGAAACCGATTATATACTTAGGCAGAACGAAAAACATTCCGACAGCCATAGCAATTCCGATAATCATTCCGAGATACATGAATATATCCGTAACTGTACCTTTTTCGTCTTCCGTCATTTGCTTGTCCGCCGATTTCATCATATACTTATAGCCCTTAGCCATAGACATAACGAAATTAAACGGGCCTCTCACGAACGGAACCTTTCTGTACCATTTCGCACCCTTACCGTTGTTTTCGTCCCAAACTTCGAGGTCTATTCTGTCGGCGGGCAGCTTTCTGAATCCTTTCACTGTCCGCTGGCGTTTGCTGAACTGTCTGACGTCGGTTTTTTTACTCTTGGATTTGAGTTCCCTCGGCGTAGCATAAGGCACGCGGCAAGCCATTGCGCCTTTATTCGCGCCGAGCATCATGATACCCTCAATGAGTGCCTGTCCGCCGATTTTGGATTTGTTTTCCCGAACATTATCCTTGCTCATAAATCTGTATCTCCTATTTCTTTTTGATTGTCGGCAGCGTTACCGTCACCGTCGTGCCATGCCCCTCCCGGCTTTTTATGTCTATGCTGCCGTTATGAAGCGTAACAATCTCGTCCGCAACGGCAAGTCCGATACCCGAACCGCGCTTTGAGTGATTGGCTTTATAAAATTTTGTCTTGATTTTCGGGAGGTCGCTGTCTTTGATACCGCAGCCCCTGTCGGCAACGGTTATGCGTACCGTTCCGCCGATGTCCTCGGCGTTAACCGTAACGGTTCCGCCTTCCGACGAATACTTGATTGCGTTGTCGATTATATTGATGAACACCTGTCTGATTCTGTTTTTGTCGCCGAAAACCGACCCGACAGATTCGGGAGTGTTGCAAATAATCTCAATGCCCTCCCGTCTCGCCTTCTCGCTGTAGATTAACACGGCGTCTTCAAGTTCGGCAAGAATATCCATTTTTCCGCTTTGCAACGTAAAATGACCGCTCTGCATGCGTGAAAAGTCGAGAAGCTCCTCAACCATTTGTGCAAGACGTTCCGACTCTCCGCCGATTACGTTAAGACCTTTCCGAAGCATTTCAGTGTTGTCTTCGTTAGCAAGCGTCTCCGCCCAGCCCTTAATTGCCGTCAGCGGCGTACGCAGCTCATGGGAGATTGATGAAATAAATTCGTTTTTCATATTCTCGGTATGCGAAAGCTCATCCGCCATATAGTTAATTGCCGTGCAGAGTTCACCGATTTCATCGCCCTGTTCATGGGCGATTCTTACTTTAAAGTCGCCTGTCGCAAATTTTTTAGAGATACTGCTGATTTGCTGAATGGGGCGAACGATAGAAGCTACAAAATACAGCCCCGTAAAAACCATGATAAGCAGCATAAAACCGCCGATACACAAAGCGACCGTGACATAAGTCCTAATTGCACCGTCGATAGCCGTCAGAGAAACAACCATTCTCATAACGCCGCCTTCACGTTCCGCCGAATGAATCATGACCGATACAGCCATGATTTTCTCGCCGCTTTTAAGCCTGCCCATAAAATAACCGCTGCCGCTGCGGACTGCGTCGTCACAGTCGGGCATAGGGTCGGAACTGTCGGGCGAAAAGCCTGAGGATGTGAGAATAACACGTCCCTTTGCGTCAATTGCCATAACTTCTATTCTGTCCTTCTCGTCGAAAGTCTCAAGCATGGTCTGCATTCTTGCCGAAAAACTGCCCGCACTGTCAGGGGACTGCATATTGACAACACTTGCGGCAGTGTTGAGACGCGATGTAAGATACTGTCTTACCGAGGTGTAATAATAGTTCTGTATGATAAAAACGAATGCGAGTTCGATAATAAGGACAGTAACTAAAACCATTCCGAAGTTATTGAACACCCACCGCCTTGTTATAGTGCGTTTAGGCTTGGATTTTCTCATTGTCTTTCATTCCATTTGTATCCGTAACCCCAAATAGTCATAATGTATTTAGGATTCGACGGTTCTTCTTCGATTTTCATGCGGATACGCCTTATGTTCACATCCACGATTTTTGCGTCGCCGTAGTAGTTGTCGCCCCATATATGGTTAAGTATCGTTGAACGGTCGAGAGCGGTATCCTTATTGTTAAGAAAGTATTCGATAATCTGATACTCAACCTGAGTCAGTTCAATTAGATTTCCGTCCTTTTTAACGGTGCGGCTTTTTAAATCAAGCTCAAACGGCCCCGATTCGAGTATCGACAAATCGTCTTCTTCTTTAATGAAACTCATGCAGACACGCCGATAGATTGCGTCAACTCTCGCTGTAAGCTCCGACGGCGAAAACGGCTTTGTTATATAGTCGTCCGCACCTATCATAAGCCCCGAAACCTTATCCATTTCCTGAGTTTTAGCAGTCAGCATAATTATGCCGACAGTTGAGCTTTTTTCACGTATCCTCTTGCATACGGTGAAACCGTCTATACCTGGCATCATGATGTCAAGCAGTACAATATCAAAACGTCCCCGTTCCTTTTCAAAAATCTTAATCGCTTCCTCGCCGCAGTTAACATCGACGACGTCATAACCCGCACGTTTAAGATTGATTACCACAAATTCCCGTATTGCCGTCTCGTCCTCGCATACCAATATTCTTTTCACAATCGGTTCACCTCAATTAATTAAACTTAAAACAACTCGCAACCGTTCCCAGAGGCATACTCAGTTCGCCGTTCTCCGAAACGCTTAACATATAATAAATTTCTCCCCGTGAGCGGAGAATGCTGTATCCCATTGAAATTCTGTCCTCCCGCACCGCAAAATCTTCCGCCTTGAAAAAACGCAGCAGCTCCTGTTTTGTTTCGGTATCTCTGTAAACATATTCATCATTAAGCGTATCATAAGTCACGCTGATTCTGCCGTTCCATTTTTCGGGAAAAAGGAACGAGTATCCGTCGCCAGTGCTCATATAACCCGAGTATTTCTGAGTGAGTTCGCCGTCACGGATATACAGCCAGTCAGTCATGCCCGAATCCTCTTTTTGAGGAATAGGGATTTCATATATCCCGTCCCCGTCAATATCTGTTGTTCTGTATGCAAACGGACGGCGTGTAGCCTCGCATTGGATTTCATCCCGAAAGAGCCTGCGTAAACTTGTACCGTCAAAATATACAATATCAGTCTGTACTGTGTTCGTATCAACAACGCCGTCTATAAAAATTCCCGAATCAACGCCGATATTGCCGTATACTATGTTTTCAAAGTCGGTAAACACCCCGCTTAACGGAGTAAATGTCCGATGATAAACCCCCTCGGGTTTAAGCCTGTACAGCGACGCCGTTGCCGTTGCCGTCGCCGAGCTGTTCAGGAGGATGATTTCGTTATCGCCGTCGCCGTCTAAGTCATAAACGTCCAGAAAAGAATAACGTTCGGAGAAAGTCAGCTCAAACGGAATCTCTTCAACCGTTCTGTCCGCATGATAAACATATACGGAGGCGGTCTTGTTCTGACTGTGGAGGGAATTTGTGCCGACAACTATGTTAGTGCGTTTGTTTGTGCCAAGTTTCGAGATGAAGACCTTGTCGATTTCGGTTCCGTCGGCGGCAACGGTGCATACCGACTGCCATTTATTGTTTTCCTTGTGAAGGACGCTTATTCTAAGGCGGTTATCTGTTGCGTCTATGCCCTTTTTTTCATAAAAAACTATAGCTTCCAGAGTTCCGTCACCGTCAATGTCTTCAATTATGAAAGCGGATATATAGTTCCCGGTTTTAGGGTATTTTAAGCTTATGTCAGCGCCAACGGCCGCGGTCAGCGTATTATATATTTTCTCCTGTTCAATACTTAACTTTGGGGGAGTGATGAGATTGTCAATACCGAGCCCGAATGAACAGCCTGTCAAAAACATACATGAAAGCATTGTCATGAAAAACAGTATTTTTTTCAATACGGACAGTCCTTTCTTTTTATCGGTTCTGCAACATAAAAATATTACATATACTTATTATACAACATAATTCTGTAAAAGTCAATGAGGAGAATGAAAAATGAGAAAACAACTGTCACTTTTTTTAGCATTAACTTTCGCCGTTATGCTGGTTCCTGCAATACCCGTTTTTATCAAGGACAAGTCTTCTGCGGACGCTGCTGAAAAACCCGGTTTTTCATCACAGTCAGAACCCGAGATACCTTCGGCAACATCGCCCCCAGCCGTTCCCGACAGATTCTATAAAGTTCTTGACGTTTCAACGGGAGAGGTTATTGAAGTCAGCGTTCTTGATTATATAATCGGTGCTGTTTGTGCAGAAATGCCCGCATCTTTTGAGGTTGAAGCGTTAAAGGCTCAGGCGGTTGCGGCGCATACATATGCCGAACGTCAAAAACTGCGTGAGCTTACTGAGCCTACAGCAGACCTCAAGGGCGCATATTTTTCAAATGACACATCAAAATATCAAGGTTATTTTACGGCTGAACAGGCAAAAAATTATTACGGCGAGAACTTTGACGCCTACTACGGAAAAATCTCCGACGCAGTGAACGAGGTTGCGGGCTATATCATGACGTACCGTGACGAGCCGATAGTCTCGGCTTTTCACTCAATGTCATCGGGGAAAACCGAGAGTGCCGAAAACGTGTGGGGCAGCCACCTTGACTATCTGGTGCCTGTTGAAAGCGAGGCGGATAAGCTTGCGCCGAAATATCTTGAAGAAGTCAACTGTACTCCCGAAGCGGCGAAATATCAGCTGGAAAGAGCGTTCGGCAGCATAAAGCTAAGCGGTGATTTCAAGGACTGGTTTGAGATAATAAGGCGTTCCGACTCAGGAACGGTACTTGAAGTCAGGGCGGGGGACAAAACAGTTTCAGGAAACGAACTGCGTGCGGCTTTGGCACTGCGTTCCCCGACATTCGATATAGAATACACCGACAGCGATATTGTTTTCAAAACAAGGGGATACGGACACGGCGTCGGAATGAGTCAGTACGGAGCGAATGCAATGGCTGCCGAGGGTAAGACTTGGCAGGAAATTTTACTTCATTATTATCCGAATGTTACAGTAAGCGAGGCTATATAACCGCGTTTATGTCCCCCGCCTCTTAGGCGGTGGGTGATTTTCAATCCCCCGCTGACGCTTGTTGAAACTTCGTTTGAAAAAACCGCCCAAGGAACTACGAAAAACAACGTGTGTTTCTATTACGCAGCGTTTCTCGCTCGAAAACACTTGTCCGCCACCCGTGTGCATAAATAACAAAAAAACTGTTTCTCATAAGGCTAAGTTCTGTAAAAATTCCGACTTGCAAAATCCGTTGAAATATGGTATAATAATTAATAGATATTGGAATGCTGCAAATTCAATTTGCAGCTTACGGAAATTTTTATTAGATATGGGAGATAGCTATGAATTTATACGATATGTCACGGGCGGAAGTTCTGATTTTCAAAAATGAAACAGAGAAAGCTTATAACGATTTTAAGGCAAAGGGTTTGAACCTTGACATGTCAAGAGGAAAGCCTTCTACAGAGCAGCTTGACCTTTCAATGGCTCTTTTTAAGTCTGTCGACGAAAACAACTTCATGTCGGAGAACGGTCAGGACTGCCGCAACTACGGTATGCTTGACGGTATTCCCGAGGCTAAAAAGCTTTTTGCACCTATGCTCGGCGTAAATACCGATGAAATCATTGTCGGCGGAAACTCCAGTCTTAACCTTATGTTCTGGTGCGTTCAGACGGCTGTTTCAAGCGGTATTCTCGGCAGTACGCCGTGGGGTAAACTTGATAAGGTTAAATTCCTTTGTCCTGCACCAGGATATGACCGTCATTTTACTGTCTGCGAATTTTTCGGCATTGAAATGATTAATATTCCTATGCTTGAGGATGGCCCCGACATGGACATGATTGAAAAGCTTGTTGCGGAAGATGACTCGGTCAAGGGTATTTGGTGCGTTCCTCAGTATTCCAACCCGCAGGGAATAGTTTACAGTGATGAGGTTGTTCGCCGTTTCGCTAACCTCAAACCCAAGGCGAATGATTTCAGAATTTTCTGGGACAATGCTTACTGTATTCACCATATTGCCGACATTCCTAAAAAGCTGCTGTCCATCCTTAACGAGGCGAAAAAGGCAGGCAACGAAGATATAGTTTACATTTTCGGTTCAACTTCCAAAATTACTTTTGCAGGTGCGGGAGTCGCTTCAATCGGCGCCAGCGTCAGGAACATTGACAGTCTTAAAAAGGTTCTTAATGCCGCAACTATTAGCTATGATAAGCTCAATCAGCTCCGTCACGTTAAGTTTTTCGGTACATATGAAAACATGGTTGAACATATGAATCTCCACAAAGAGCTGCTTGTTCCCCGTTTCAATGCGGTTACAGACGCTCTTGAAAGAGAACTTGCGCCGCTCGGTATCGGTTCATGGATTAAACCTGAGGGCGGATATTTCGTGTCTTTCGATGCTCCGTCGGGTTGTGCAAAGCGTATTGCGGAACTCTGTAAGGGCGCCGGTGTTGTTATGACAGGCGCCGGAGCTACATTCCCATACGGAAAAGACCCTGAGGATAAGAATCTTAGAATTGCTCCGACGTTCCCTTCCGTTGAAGAACTTACGAGTGCAATGGAACTCTTTACGGTTTGCGTTAAGCTTGCTGCCGCTGAGAAACTTCTTGCCGAATAGTATTAAAAGGCGTCACTTAAAAAGGTGATGCCTTTTTAGCTAGAATATATATTATGCATTGTGTTGACATTGTATCGGAAAATATGATATAATTGATGAATAGATCCTTAATCCGTGAAGTTTAAAGTTCTTGACAAAGAATAAGGCGGGAGGAGTTGCGAGGCGGAGTCTCGCTTCTCGTGGACTTCGTCCCCGCCCCCCCTATTATTTTCTTTTTCACCCTCTAGGTGTAAAAAATCAAGAGCAAAATAACAACTCCAAAGCATCGTATTAAAGCAGTTTTTCTGCCATTTTACAAAACAAACTCTACGGATTGAGGTAGATGATTATTGGAAGTGAAAATGTAATGACTGTTAACGGAAAAGATACTGAATTGAATTCACCGGTAAATCTCGGGCAATTCCTTGAAAGTTGCGGCTATGATATTAACCGTGTTGCCGTTGAAAAAAACGGGAATATTGTTTCTAAAAACAAATACGGCACAGAACTTCTTTCGGACAGTGACAGGATTGAAATTGTCTGTTTTGTCGGCGGAGGTTAGAATGGATTTCAGCGAAAAAAAAGTCGCTGTCGCAGGCCTTGGCGGATTAGGTTCAAACATCGCCGTCATGCTTGCAAGGAGCGGAGTAGGCAGGCTGCTGCTGGTTGATTTTGACTCTGTTTCGGAGAGCAATCTCAACCGTCAGTATTATGCGACTAGGCACATCGGAATGTATAAGACAGTCGCATTGGAGATTCAGCTTGCGGATATCGCCCCGTCCGTAACGGTTGAAATACAGACGGTTAAGGTTACGGAGGAAAATGTCGCGGAGCTTTTTAAAGACTATGATGTTATATGTGAAGCTTTCGACAATCCGCAGTCAAAAGCCATGCTTATCAACGAATTGCTGCCCGAAGGTAAGATTATCGTTTCGGGTTCGGGCATGAGCGGTTTTGGAAGCTGTAATGATATTACGACAAAGAGAGTATTTAAAAATCTGTATGTTTGCGGCGACGGCGGCGAGGGTACGAAATTTTTCGCCCCCCGTGTTTCGGTATGCGCAGGGCATCAGGCTAATATGATATTACGGATTCTTATGGGAATTGAGGATATATAGGAAAATTCCTAAGGTAACTATTCAGTTGTTTTGATGATTTTCGTTGTTTTGCACAAAAATCGGGCAGGGGTTTCGGAGACGGAGTCCCCGAGAAGCGGGGCTACCGCCCCGCAACCCCGTATTTTCGGTGTTGATTGCAGTTGATAAAAAATATTTTTTGTGTATTATGCAATATACTGAATAGTTACTCCCTAAGAGAAAGGAAAGACTATGGATAAGTTAATACTCGGCGGTCATGAATTTAACTCGCGTTTTATATTGGGTTCGGGAAAATTCACTCTCGAAATGGTTCGGCAGGTTGTCAAAGAAGGCGGAGTTGAAATGGCTACTCTTGCATTACGCCGTGCCAATTCGGGGACGGAGGAGAATATTCTTGACTATATTCCGAAAGGGATTACAATTCTGCCCAATACTTCGGGAGCCAAAAATGCACAGGAAGCGGTCAGAATAGCACGTCTTTCACGTGAGCTCGGGTGCGGAGATTTCATAAAGCTTGAGGTTATCAACGACACGAAATATCTTCTCCCCGACAACATCGAAACTGTTACAGCGACGGAAATTCTTTCAAAAGAGGGTTTCATCGTTATGCCGTATATGCACCCGGATTTGAGTGCGGCCCGACGGCTTGTTAATGCGGGGGCGGCGGCTGTTATGCCGCTCGGAGCACCGATAGGCAGCAACAAAGGACTTGTCACAAAGGAGCTAATCAGAATCCTCGTTGATGAAATAGATGTGCCTATTATCGTTGACGCAGGAATCGGACGCCCGTCTCAGGCTTGCGAAGCCATGGAAATGGGATGTGCGGCTGTTATGGCTAACACCGCAATTGCGACGGCAACCGATATGGCAAGCATGGCTCGTGCATTCAGACTGGCTGTCGAGGCCGGCAGAACTGCTTACCTTGCAGGTCTCGGGCGTATTCTCGAAAGAAATGCCGAACCGTCAAGTCCTATTACGGATTTTCTTGATGATTTGAATTAAGGGATGTAAAATTTTGGATTTAATTAATAAAACTTTAAGCCGAAGGGTCTGTTTTGATAAGTTCACTAAGGCGGATGTTTTGGCTGTGCTGCGTAAGGAGCGTCTTTCTGCCGAGGATTATGCGGCGCTTCTTTCTCCTGCCGCAGAGGAATGTCTGGAGCAGATTGCCTGCCGTTCATTCTCTGAAACACGTAAGCAGTTCGGAAACTCCGTGAGTCTGTTTACTCCGCTGTATATATCGAATTACTGCGAGAATTACTGCACATACTGCGGTTTCAACTGTCGGAATAAGATTAAAAGGGCTAAGCTCACCGCAGAGGAAATCGAAAGCGAGCTTAATGCTATTTCTGAAACAGGATTGCAGGAAATCCTTCTTTTGACAGGCGAAAGCCGCAGCCAGTCGGGAGTTCAGTATATCGGCGAGGCGGTTAAACTTGCGGCGAAATACTTTACCACGGTGGGGATTGAGATTTATCCGCTTGATGTTGAAGAGTATGCGTATATTTATTCATGCGGTGCGGATTTTGTCAGCATTTATCAGGAAACCTATAATAAAGAACGGTATGCGGAAGTTCACATTAAGGGTAAAAAATCGGACTTTGAGTACCGTTTTAATTCGCAGGAAAGAGCTGTGCAGGGCGGTATGCGGGGAGTCAGTTTCGGATGTCTTCTGGGATTGTCTGACTTTCGGAGCGATGCTTTCTATACGGGAATTCATGCATATGAACTCCAGCGTAAATATCCTCATGCCGACATTTCATTTTCCGTCCCGAGGCTGAGAACATTCATAGGCGGCGGCGACAGTAAGCCGTGCGTATCAGAAAAGCAGCTGCTGCAAGTTATGATGGCTTACAGAATCTTTATGCCGTTCGCAGGTATTACAATTTCAACAAGAGAACGCGCAGGATTCCGTGACAGGGTTGTCGGTCTTGCGGCAAATAAGATTTCTGCAGGCGTCAAGGTCGGAATCGGAGGTCACAGCGATGAACAAAAGGGTGATGAACAGTTCGATATTTCTGATGACAGAGACGTCAAGGCTGTTCATGATATGCTGAAAAAGAACGGTCTTCAGCCCGTATATACCGACCATATAACAATGACCTGATACTATTCTCCAATAAAAACATAGACAAATTGCGGTCTATTTTCCGCCTGCCGTTGTCTTTCTCCTTGTCAGGCGACAGCCTGTCTGCGTCGTCATCCTAGGCAGACGAAAAATATCCTTAGCAATTTTAGTCTATATTTTTATCAAAGAATAGTATGAATCCGTGAAATTTAAAGTTCTTGACGTTAAATGAAAGGGATAGAGGCGGCGGATTTTAATCCGTCCGCCTATAGACCGCCGCTCGGAGACTTCGTCCCCGCCCCCCTATTATTTTCTTTTTCACCCTCTAGGTATAAAAATCAAGAGCAAAAAACAACGCCAAAGCATCGTATTAAAGCAGTTTTTCTGCCATTTTCAAACGAAGTTTCAACAAGCGTCCGCGGGGGACATAAACGCGGTTATAAAACGAACTCTGCGGATTGAGGAATGACTTAACTTCCGCTGTAAAAGGCAGCGCAAGCATAGCTGTATAAATAGAAACGGAAGCTGTAACAAGCTTCCGTTAATCATATATTCAATTTTTGTTATGTAAGCCCACCGTTGAGCTTGTTATTAAAGACGCCATTGGACTCACCTTTTCCTATGATTTATTTGTACAGAGGTAAACTGAAACGAAAACACGCATAGTCACCACTCCAAACATAGTAATCAAAACGATTACAAAATATCTATAAATAAAGACATATAGTCGTTTCGCTGAATACTCGGCTTTTCACACCTCATATTCAAAAGAGTTATAAAACTCTTAAAAGCTTTGTCCTCTCAAACACTATACAGCTTTTGGTTGCTTTTACAGATACTCTCATCGTCATAAATGACAGGCAAGCTTTTTTAGCTTAAAATCCTTTATTTTATCTGATTTGCAAGTCCGCAAGCTGTATGCGTTTGCTCATCTTCTGTAGCCATTGGGCTCACTCTCCTAACCGTTTATTTTCTTCTTATTGGCACTGTTGAAACTGTTGCTTGACTCCAGTTTCAGCGGTTTAAAACACCTTACCCTGAATTTACCTGTTGATGATGATGATGAATCGCCCCAAACTTAAAAAACCAGGTTATTCATTTTCATTAAAGCATATCAACTGCCGTTAGCCATTTTTAAGATTACAACTGTTAAAGGTCAACATCATTGATATACTTCGATTTGTTTTCGATTTGTAAGATGTTTCTCTTTCCGTATATATATAATAACATATTTAAAAGTAAATGTCAATAGTTTTCTTGAAAAACATATTAAATTTATGTCAATTCTACACATTGTACAAATGGAAACAATAGCGTTTATGCAGATTGACTACCTACTGTAGTGATATGAATTGTCGTATTCCTCGAACAGCAGCCGTTCCGAGTATTCCCTGAGTGAAAGGCTCGAATTGCACCCGACAATTATATGGTCCTCAAGAAAAATATCAAAAAGCTTTAGGTTCTCGTAAAGGCGGTCGGTAGAATAGCAGTCGTTGTCAGACGGTATCGGAGAGCTTAGAGGATGGTTATGACCGATAAAAATATTTGCACCCGATGATTTAACCGCCAAATCAATGACCTTTCGGCTGCTTGTAATCACGTCGGTTAACGAGTCGGATGTAACCGTATCGCTTGCGATGACTTCCATATTGCTGTTAACACAGACAATCATGAGTTCCTCACGGTTCAATTTATAAAGATATTTTTCAAAAAAGGCTTTTGCGTTCTTTATCGAATTTAGACGCATGGGAGTTTCGCTTTTGAGGACAGTCTTCCGTGCAATCTCTGGTATCATACGCAAAAGCACGGAGTTTTTTTCCTTTAAGCCGAACTTTTTGAGATAGGAAAAGTCAGCGTTAAGAACCCCATTAAGGCTTCTGAATTTTTCGACGAGCTTTTGTGAAGCGTTTTCAGTATCTGAACATCCGCCGTAAATCATGAGTAATTCCAATACCTCAGTGTCAGTAAAGTGAGTCAAACCGTCATTCAAAAACATTTCCCTCAGAAACTTTTTTCTGTCTTTAGAATCTTGGGCACTCTTTGGCATACTCAATTTTAATACTCCAAACTAAATCTTATTTATTAATCTCAGGTTTGTCAGTTCTGCCGAGAAGATAGTCTACTGAGACTTCAAAATAATCGGCGATTCGCTCAATAATTTTCGCTGACGGCGTGTAGTTTCTTTTCTCCATATCATAAATAAGACTTTTTCGTATATCGCACTCTAATAGTGCTGCACTTATAGATTTACCGTTGGATTTAGCTGTATTCTTGATTAATTGTGCTGTATGTGCATTATTCATGGGAGTATCTCCTGATATTTGTATAAATAGCTTTACGTAAATTCACGCGAAATATATTGACTTTGCGTCGATTACCGTATATAATAGTATTATACCCATAACTGTCGGGAAGGCTGTATATTTAAGGAAGTGCCAATAAATAAAATTGACGTTTTGTTCATTGGCAGTTCCCATTAAATGCAAGGGATAGAGGCGGCGAATTTTAATCCGTCCGCCTATAGACCGCCGCCTTTAAGAGGCGGGGGGCTCGCGCC
>Ga0209737_10000873_pt1 | contig 22940 bp, 22 predicted proteins | sample TergutCu122P3_FD_187284 | JGI IMG/M metagenome (GOLD analysis project Ga0209737, IMG submission 187284) | Cubitermes ugandensis P3 segment gut microbial communities from Kakamega Forest, Kenya - Cu122 P3 (SPAdes) (version 2) | ecosystem: Host-associated > Arthropoda: Insects > Digestive system... | reverse complement strand
TCCTGTTTTTCAAGAGTACAAGACAGAGAGAGAAGAACTTCACAAGAGGCACATTCCATAGTAATATATTGGACGTTCACATATATCGATCAATCGGTTCATAAAAGAGGAGGGTGAATAGTTACAAGATTTTTAACCTGAATTGTAAGGCAGAGATTGCAATACAGAATAAAGACTCTGGAGAGGACAGTCGGAGTCAGATCTCACATGGCAATGCCCAATGTACGGATGCTGAGGTGTAACGGGACTGATCAACAAGGCATCATTAACTGTAACATCAAAGGGGGAATCATAACACGGTGAGGCATTAGGTGTGTAACAGTTCTCACTGGTAACCCTCTTGCGGTGGGCAGGCGATTGCAATGCCAATGCACAAGAAGAATATTAACGTAAAAAAAGAAAACATGTTTTGCCTGCCTTTCCCTTTGGTTGACAGACGATAGAAGGCGCATGACTTGCGTCATTTGCCTGACATGCAGTTTTCACAGGCTACCCACCTATCCAGGGAGGAGGTTCCTAGGTGATGCTAAATTATCTGTCTCTGTCTTCCGTAGGAGAAGGGCAGAGGCAGGTTGAACCGTGATATATAGCTTTGATTCTGAGAGTTTTCATAAGCTCTATCTGGGGCAGGTGCCTGATAAATGCATGAAGGTGGCCACATGCAGAGTGTTCTAAGTTGCATGATCGTCGGTTGGAATCTACATTCTGATACTTCGTAGTCTCCCTCTGCATTTTTCTTTCTCGTCATATTGATGGTTTTTATTATTCATTTCTATGATTTCTATGCATAGATAATTGTGTTTACACGCAATTGTATCTTGGTATCAAATAGAAGCAGAAATTGTAAACTTTGCTGTAAAAAGAGTTCGTACAGTTAATCAAAAAATGCGTTGAATAAAATATGAAAATGGAAAAAACTGTGAAATGGGAGTTGCTCCCCTTTTTACAACCCACTCAAGTTTTCTTGGAGATCATTCAGATATACTTATGAGCTAGCTGCTTCAAACTTTGCAGACAGAGAATCGTACATTTCCTGTGCCAGTGTTATATTATTAATATCACGAGTGAGTGCTTCTTGATATGCAGGCAACGCCTCTTCATACCTGCCAGTATCTTCTAAAAGTGCACCAAGAAACATCCATGGAATCGGACTCTGTGTTCCTGTATCAATTGCGGCTTCAAATACTTCGAATGCAGCTTCGCCTTCCTGGCTTGTGTATGTCAGAACCTTCGTGGTCTCAATGTTGTACAGACCTGGAAGCTTTCCATGAGTATCCATTGAGAAGGACTTGACCTCAGAGATCTGACCACCATTGGTGGTGATGGAATCTGAGTAGGTTACATAGGCAATGCTGCCAGATTTGATGACACCATCTTCCCAACGTGGGTCCGCAAGACTGGTAAGACCTGCGTCTCCAACCTGCCATACAACGGAAGTTCTCTCTGATACTGCACCTACTGCCTCAATGATTGAGGTTGTAGTAAAGACTTAATTTTCCGGAACTGCTTTTGGTAAAACATCAGCAGTTGCCAGACATGACATTGTAAAAGTCAAGAAAATTGTTGCAAAAATTGCAATATATCGGCTTAATTCCATCTGTTATCCTCCAAAATGTGTCAATTTAAAAATTGGATTTAAGTAGTCCCTTTTTAGCAGTTCTCGCAGTTTGCACCTGACTGGTAAGCGAATACCTTGTTGAAGGTACTGATTCCACCTGCAACGGTTGCAGTGTCAACGTAGGTCAGGGTTGATGCAAGCTCATCGAATCCTGCAAGCGTTGGAGTAATGTCCAAGGTAGATGGAATATAGAAGTCATTTGTGTTTACAGTTCGGGTACCTCTTGCATCAAGAATACCGCCAGGACCTGTACCGAATACTTTTTCTAAATAGTCTGGAAGATCAACGAATTTTCCGTCGTCTGCATTATTCATCATAGTATTGAGTGCATTGGCAATATCACTGGTACCTGGAGTGCCTGTATTATCAATTCTGCCCTGTATCTCGCCACCAACTAGGATGTTAAAGTGGTCTAGGTTGTGGGTGGTTTGATTCACTACTGCTTGAATACGTACTTCTGGGAATCCAGCTTCAGCAATCATTTGTGCATATTCCTTACAGGCATTTCCACCATCAACACAGATAACATCATTAAACTGATTCGTCTGTGCTCCATCGCTTCGACCTTCCATTACACTCACGGTGAAGGTGGTTGAAACGATACCATCTGCATATCCAGATGCGGAGTTTGCGTCAGGAGTAACTGAGATCTCATACTTCAGTGCTGCTGGAGTGTCTGTTCTCTCTGAAACAACAGTCATTCCTCCAATGGTCTCAACCTGTGCGGTAGTGACTGAGGTCAGCTTGGATGATGCAGTTACCTTGTTACAGAATGCAGGAATGACATCATTCTTTGCTCTTGAAAAGACACAGACAATACTGTTCTGCTCCTCTCCAGTTACCTGCAACATCAAGGACATATGACTCTGCACCCATCAGGTGGGATCCGTTCTGGCTTGTGTATGTCAGAACCTTGGTGGTCTCAACATTGTACATGCCTGGAGTCTTTCCATGGGTGTCCATTGAGAATGACTTAACCTCAGAGATCTGACCACCATTGGCGGTAATGGAGTCTGAGTAGGTTGCATAGGCAATGCTTCCAGATTTGATGACACCATCTTCCCAACGTGCGGCTAGGAAGTGAGGTAAGACCTGCGTCTCCAACCTGCCATACAACAGAAGTTCTCTCAGTCGTTACGCCAACAGCTTCAATGATTGAAGTTGTAGTGAAGACTTGATTTTCTGGAACTGGTTGCGGAAGGACATCCGCAGTTGCCAGACCTGACATTGCAAACGTCAGGAAAATTGCTGCAATTATTCCTATAATTCGATATTTCATTTACATCCTCCATAGATGATTTGTGTGCTTGATCACTCTCAATAATCAACACGTAGATGAAATCGAGAGTAGCTCAAAAACGGACGTTTCTGAGCTATGTCATTCGAGAATGGAAATAAAACCTTAAAACCAAAAAGGGTTTATAATCAGGCAGTAAGCATATGCATAAGAGATTAGCTCAGAAACGTCCGTTTTTGAGCTATCAAATATACCTTTTTTCTAAAGCACCATGATGAAATGAGATCTTTACAACTGAATGTTGCCTAAAATATGAAATTTAAACTGTGAAATTGAATTACAGAGTGTTTTTATAATTTAAACCAATTAATTCCTTCCATTGTGCCTCTTGACTGCCGTCACATACTGGAAGGCTGATTAAGTAAATTCGGCAGACCGGCTAATGGTGGCCTAAAGTGTATCAGTGTCTACCTTATCCAGTGCTACACAACTCGATTCTTTTCCTCAATCAGGGACATACATCATTGATTAAGGGCGAAAGTAGTTAAAAAAAGAGAACGGTAGTATGCTCACTGGAGCACGTCATGGAGACTGAATTTGAACGTTCCAAGGTTTCCATCGAAGTTTCCAGCGGTGATAAACTTCACGCCCGGAATCATAACAGCAGCTTCAATACCTACAGCCATTGCATCTTTCACTGCTTCCTCTGTCAGACCATTAATCACGATCTCATAAACTCCTGTTACACCATCAGGAACCTTTGAGTCAGGAACCTTATCTTTCAGGGTTGGACAGTACTTCTCATTTGTTGTTGCTGGAATTGGGAACTTATAGTTCAGAGACCCAACTTTTGATCCTGACGCAACAATACCACCTGGGAAACTTGTGATCACACTTGGAACAGTTGCAATGGCATCAACAGCAGCCTGCGCTCCCATTAATGCTGCCATCTGGTTCTCAGCCATCACAAAGAAGTTACCACCAGCGACACCCTTCACAATGCCGTACTCTTCCTCACCGATATAGTCTCCTTCCATAATTGGAATCTTCCAGCACTGTCTGCCTCCGACTTCAACCTTCTCCTCAAACTTGTCTCCAAAGAAGTGCATCTTGATATCAATGCGCTCTTCAGCCTCTGGAAGACCGTCAAATGCTGCTGCTGTTGGTGCAGTCAGAATACACTCAGATATGCGTTCAAGCACCTGATCTTTCAGTTTCTTCTTTCCTGCACACAGTAAAATAGCAACACCAGGGCGCCCATCAGGAGTCTCATCGCTATTTACAAAGCCTTCAATACCTGCCTCGCATGGGCATCCGATTGCAGATGTTGCAAACCCAGTTGCTTCAAGTGCGGCTTTATATGCGTATTCTTCAGTAACACCAGTTACAATAATGCGTGCAATCCAGGTTCCAAAACCTTCTGCAAATGTATCATCAATTGGAATACCATTTAATTCCATAGTTCAATCCTCCTATATCTATCAACAATCCACAAGGATAATCATTCCGACCTGTATTTTCCAATCACATTATATTTCCTGCAAACAAAGCTGTAGCAATGTCTTACCTTCAGGAGAGCGATCCAGATGTCGCTACAATCATCCAAAAGGAATATGAACGCCAGGTAACTGGCCTTGAACTGATCGCATCTGAAAACATCGTTTCTCATGCCGTCCTTGAAGCCACAGGATCCATCATGACAAACAAATATGCCGAAGGGTATCCAGGCAAACGGTACTATGGTGGCTGTGAGTTTCATGATCAGGTCGAAAACCTCGCGCGAGACCGTGTGTGTGCTCTCTTTGGTGCAGAATATGCAAATGTGCAGCCCCACTCAGGTTCTCAGGCAAATATGGCAGTATATTTCTCAAAATTACAGCCCGGCCAAAAAATCCTCTCCATGAACCTCTCACAGGGTGGTCACCTCTCACATGGTTCTCCAGTCAACTTCTCAGGAAAGATCTATAATGTCTCCCAATATGGCGTAGACCTCAAGACCGAGCAGATGGACTATGGTCAGATCGCAGAGATGGCAAAGCAAGTCAAACCAGATATGATCGTCTGTGGAGCAAGTGCGTACCCACGAACCATTGAATTCAAGGCATTCCAGGAAATTGCTTCAGATGTCGGTGCAATCTGTGTTGCAGATATCGCCCATATCGCAGGACTGATTGCAGCAGATCTTCACCCAACATCAGTAGGTGTCGCCGACTTTACAACCTCAACTACCCATAAAACCCTTCGCGGGCCTCGTGGTGGATTTGTATTGTGCAGAGAAGAAGATGGTCCAGCTATTGATAAGAGTGTATTTCCTGGCATGCAGGGCGGTCCTCTCATGCATGTCATCTCTGCAAAAGCGGTCTGCTTTAAAGAAGCATCAACACCCGCATTCAAGGAATACGCAGCTCAGGTCATCAAAAATGCACAAATTCTTGCAGAAACACTCAAGAATGAAGGCCTCCGCCTTGTATCAGATGGAACAGATAATCATCTCTGTCTGCTCGACCTAACAAACCTTGGACTGACGGGCCTTGCAGCAGAAAATGCCCTTGGAGAAGCAGGTATTACAGTCAATAAAAATACCATTCCAAACGAACAAAAGAGCCCCTTCGTGACAAGTGGCCTTCGCGTCGGAACTCCAGCAGTTACTTCCCGCGGCATGAAGGAAGAAGAAATGAGAAAAATCGGTGCTTGGATTGCTGCCATCTTGAAAGATATCGACAATGCTGCACTCAAAGCAAAGATCCGCGGCGAAGTCTCAGATCTCGCATCAGGATATACCCTTTACCCAGAGGTTTAAGCCTCTCTTCTTTTTATCTCACCAGTTGAACACGTAAAAACCATCATACCATGTCTCCTGCTACAATTCTCAATGGAAAAGAGCTATCAGAAAAAAGACTCGACCTTCTACACGACGAGATCGCAAAGTCAGGAATCACTCCCTGCCTTGTAACAGTTATCGTAGGAGAGGATCGCGCATCGCAAATGTATGTTCGTATGAAACACATTGCATGTGAGCGAGTTGGTATTGAATCTGAAAGCCTCGAATATAAGGCTACAATAACAGAAGCAGAACTTCTAAATACCATCCAGCGTTTAAATAAAGACCCTGATATCCATGGTATTTTAATTCAGCTTCCATTACCAGAGCATATCAATACAGGTCACATTTTACGAGCAGTTGCTCCCGAAAAAGATGTAGATGGATTTCATCCAATGAACCTTGGTCTTCTTCTGGAAAATGAGCCTGGTTTTCGTCCATGTACCCCACAGGGAATCATGACGCTTCTTGCAGAGTATAAGATCGATCCTGCGAAGAAACGTGCTGTTGTCATTGGCCGAAGTACTGATGTTGGAAAGCCGATCGCCGCACTTCTCCTCAATGCCGATGCAACAGTAACGATCTGCCATAGCAAAACTGAAAATATCAATGCATATACAAAAAATGCAGATATTATCGTAAGTGCTGCTGGAAGACCCAATATGGTAACAGCAGATATGGTCTCACCTGGATGTGTTGTCATTGATGTTGGCATTAACCACGTTGATGGAAAACTGTGTGGAGATGTTGATTTTGATGAAGTATCCAAGATAGCATCAGCAATAACACCAGTTCCTGGTGGAGTCGGGCCGATGACGATTGTGACACTCATGGAAAATACCTTCAAAGCAGCTCTGAATATTTCATGCAAACATGCATAATCGGTAAGCACACACATAGCGGGAGAAAAAAGCAAGTTGTAGTCGGGAAAGGTATCACTCTTATGGGCATCATGAACATGAGTCCAGATTCCTTCTACACTGGCTCATATGTTCGTCCTGAGGAATTGGCATCCCGTGCTCAAGAGATGGTAGCTTCTGGTGCAGAAGTGCTTGATATCGGTGGACAGAGTACAGCTCCACATGCACCATATACCGATTCTGCAACTGAGTGTGAACGAGTTATTTCTGCACTCAAAATACTTTCCAATGCAGATATAGCAGTTCCTGTCAGTGTAGATACCTATAATCCTGTAGTCTTAGAAGCAGCCCTGCATTATGATATTGATGTCATTAACGATATATCTGGCCTTATTTCGCCGGAGTATGGGACACTTGCAGCAGATTCAGGATGTGCAGTTATTGCAATGGTTGCAAAGACACGCCCAGGAGATCCAAAAACATTTTCAGAAACAATGCATGCATTAGATATGCTTTGTGCACGAATGGACAGGCACGGGATTGACAATTATATTCTCGACCCCGGAGTAGGACGCTGGATACCTGAGCGAACCCCAGATGCCGATCTTGAGCTCTGTTATAGATTCAAGGAGCTTTTAGTGTATGAAAGACCCTTGCTCGCCGCTATCTCACGAAAATCATTTCTTGGTGAGATTGTTGGACATCCAGCAGAAAAACGACTTTCTGCAACCCTTGCAATGACATCCTGGCTTATCTTTCAAGGGGCATCGATGATTCGAGCCCATGATGTAGCAGAAACAAAGGATGTAATTGCAATTTGTTCAAAGATAAAGCAAAGTAATCATCAGATGTAACATGAGTTCTTATAGCCCTGTCACAAGATCAGACTCAAAAGAGGGTACGATAAACTTGCAGACAAAGGGAGAACTTCAAAAAATCACACGACAGTTTATCGAGCGTTATCAGCTGCATAAACTTTTTTTATTTGGTGTCTTATGCTAAAAACTCTGCAAAACGAGATAGCGATATTGATCTGTGCGTCATCGTCGAGGTGGATGATAAGCGGATGCTATTGACGGATATGTACTTACATATTGAATCTGACGTGCCGTTTGATCTATTGCTCTACTCACCAGAAGAATGGGAACAATGCATTTTGGATCGTACAAGTTTTGCGTATCAGATAAATAAGGAAGGTATTCTGTTATATGGCTGACAGTATGAGATACACTGACTGGTTTCATAAATCAAAAGTCGAACTTGAATCTGCTGAGATATTGATGGAGCATAGCAGTAATTACGCAATTATAGCCTTTCTTTGTCAGCAATCTATTGAAAAAGCATATAAGGGTTTTATTTTAAGAGCAACTGACAAACTACTCGGAGGGCATAGCCTGATTTATCTATGTAAGAAAGCTATGGAAACAGATAATTCGTTTAAAGAATGTATGAAAGACAGTGCTATGTCAATCAATTTTATCTTGAAACCCCTATCCATCAGATATCCCAATGGATATAAACCAGTTGGAAGCGCAAGAGTGTATCACAATTGCAAATCGAATATTGAGTAAAATTATCGATGAGCAATAGGTTGTCATAACCGATTGTGCAATCAAGTACAACGCTGATGAAATAGCGAAATAGCAGATGTAGACTGTGAATTCTAATAATATGAATACTATGAACCACCTCTCACTTTTTGGAATCTCGACCCGCATTATTCACCCATCTGAACCACTCGTGCCAATTCTCATAGACGCTATCCGAGCTCAGATGAAAGGACTACAAGACGGAGATATTATTGTGCTTGCAGAATCAGCAGTTGCAACAGCACAGGGGCGTGTCGTTTCACTGAGCTCAGTTGTTCCGTCAGAGAAAGCAAAAGCATATGCCACGCAATATGAAATGGATCCTGCACTCTGCGAGCTTGTACTACAGGAGTCTACAGAGATTGTTGGTGGCATTCCAGGATTTTTACTGGCACTCGTTGAGGATACATTACTTCCAAATGCAGGAATTGATGGTTCAAATGCACCAATTGGTCATGTTGTTCTGCTTCCAGAGGATCCAAATAGATGTGCTGAAACGATCAAAAAAGAGCTTGAAAGAGAATGTAATGTCTCACTTGCGGTGCTTATCATTGACAGCAGGACTCACCCAATGCGATATGGATGTGGTGGAGTTGCGATTGGATGCTCTGGAATCGAGGCTGTTGTAGATGAACGGGGAAGAATGGACCTGTTTGGGAATCATCTCGAAGTTACAAAACGAGCCGTTGCTGATAATATTGCATCTGCTGCAGAACTGCTTATGGGTGAGGCAGATGAGGCTGTTCCACTGGTAATTGTGCGGGGAACGAAAGGAGCAGTTCCACCAATAACGAATGACTCTGGGATTGAAAGGATATCTCCTGATGAATGCTTATTTATGGGTGCTATGCGAGGAAATATAAAGAGTGGATGAAATGGTAATGACAAGGTATAAAGGAGATGGTACATGATGAATAGCAGAACGTGGAAATCATTACTTATTATAATTATTTTAGCGATTATATCGTTTTATTTTATGTTGCCTGCGATTAACCTGCAAAATCCTGATTTTTGGTTATTCGTAGTATGGATATTGCTCCTCGCTATAGGAGTTAGATTATTCATTAATAACAGTGACTACTATAATGCCAGGCGGAATGAGTACGACATTGAGAAAGCTTTTTTAACGCCACCCATAAGTCGTTTACTCCTCTTGATCGGTATAATTGCCATCATCTTTACGGGATTAACTTTTGCTTCATCACCCATATTCCATAGCAATGCATATACAAAGCTAATTGATATTAAACTGGATGGAAATTTCCAAGATGACGTTGCAGTTATAACTTTTAACCAGATTCCTACATTAGATAAACAATCTGCACAGCGACTCGGAGATAGGAAGATGGGAGAATTTGCAGATCTTGTATCCCAATTTGAAGTGAGTAATGATTATGCTCAAATAAATTTTCAAAACAGACCAATTAGAGTAACTCCACTATTATACGGCGGATTTTTCAAATGGATAAATAATAGAGCGTACGGACTTCCTGGGTATATCATGATAGATATGGTTACACAGGAGGGAGAAGTCATAAGATTAGATGAGGGAATTAAATATTCTAAATCTGACAAGTTTGGACGAAACATTGATAGACATGTGAGGCTTCACTATCCCACTTTGATGTTTGCAAGAACTCTATTTGAAATCGATGATTCCGGGAACCCGTACTGGTTATATCCCGTTGAAGGGAGAACTATCGGATGGTTTGGTGGCAAAGATATTACCGGCTTGGTCGTCATTGATGCTATTACGGGGGATTCAACTTATTACAATATAGGTGATGTTCCGGAATGGATTGATCATGTATTTCCATCTGAACTCATCCTGGAGCAGTATGATTGGTACGGAGCATACCAGAATGGGTGGTTGAATTCCATCTTCGGGCAAAGGGGTGTGACGATGACCACTGAAGGGTATAATTTCCTCGTTATAGAGGATGATCTCTATGTATACACCGGTATTACTTCCGTTGGCAGGGATGAGTCTAATATAGGGTTTATATTAACAAATCAGAGAACGAAAGAAACTACATATTATGCAATACCAGGATCGCATGAATATTCTGCAATGACGAGTGCAGAAGGAGCAGTGCAACACTTAAGATATACGGCTACATTCCCTCTCCTTCTAAACATCGCTGGAGAACCAACATATTTCATTGCATTGAAAGATGATGGGCAATTGGTTAAGATGTACGCAATGGTAAATGTTAGGCAATACAATATCGTAGCAACAGGGGCGACAGTACAAGAATGTGAGTTACATTATAGACGGATGTTGTCAAGTGATCCAACTATTGGATTTGGAGAGATTGCAAGTAATGTTGTGAGCGGAGTTATTGATTATATTGTTGTGTATGTAGATGGACAACCGTATAGATTTGTGCCAGAAAGAGCGGGTGCATAATCTTTCCCCCATTTTAAATCACTACTTGATTTGTAACAATGAATAATAATATAGCAGCAAACAGCAAAGAGAGGGCAATCAGTGTGTTAAATTCATTTAAAACAGTAAAAATTGACAATATCTTTTCCATTTCTGAAGTTGAAAGCGCATTTTCCATAATAACAAAAGCAGGCATATTTTCTCTCTACGAAGATAATTTTCTCATATTTCAATTTGATGAAGTCGATGTAAAGTACCTAGAAGGAAACAGGTCCAATACGGTCGTCAAATCCCTTTTAGAGAAATTACATAAAATCCGCTCCTTTTCGACGAATAATGGAAAGATTGTGTATGCGAGTTATAATAAGGATAAAAAAGTAAAAAACAAAGCAGATAATAAAAAGAAAAGATTAGGATATGAACATTATAAAAAGAATTTTCCAACGGAAGAAAACATCATATATAAAGACATATTGAATAAAATACATTGTGCAGATTCGCTTGTCTTTTTGAAAGAACTGCCAGATAACTGTATAGATATTGTTCTTACATCTCCACCTTATAACTTTGGTATAAACTACAATAGCACAGATGATGCCAATCAATGGGAGCGTTACTTCAATACGCTATTTGATATTTTCAAGGAGTGTATTAGAGTGTTAAAAGACGGAGGAAGAATTATAATTAATGTTCAGCCGATGTTTTCAGACTATATTCCAACCCATCACCTTGTTAGCAATTTCTTTATACAAGAAGGGCTGATCTGGAAAGGGGAAATTATTTGGGAAAAAAATAATTATAATTGTAAATATTGCACGTGGGGGAGTTGGAAAAGTCCATCTGCACCATATTTAAAATATTCTTGGGAATTTATAGAGATTTTCTGCAAAAATTCTCTTAAAAAGTCGGGTGACAAGGATAATATAGATATCACGGCAGATGAATTTAAAAAGTTCGTGTACTCCAAATGGTCAATGGCACCTGAGCGGAAAATGAAGCAGTATGAGCATGATGCAATGTTTCCTGAGGAACTAGTTGAACGTTGTTTAAAATTATTTTCCTACAAAAATGATATTGTATTAGATCCCTTTAATGGGGCAGGAACGACCACAAAAGTGGCAAAACAACTGGGGCGAAAATTTATAGGTATAGATATAGATCACGATTACTGTAAAACTGCACAAGAACGATTATCTGAAGTTGTGAATGTGTTTAATGGAGAGAATTATGGCAATAGAGCAAATAATACAGCATTATAGTCATACATGATGAACGGAGGTGAATAAGTACGAAAAAAATAGCAATCTATGGTAAAGGAGGGATTGGAAAATCCACGACCACATCAAATCTTACAGCAGCCCTTGCAAAGCAGGGATCTGTAGTAATGCAGATCGGATGTGATCCAAAGGCAGACTCAACAATTATGCTTATGCATGGAGAACCAGTCCAGACAATCCTGAATCTGATGAGCGAGAGGAACAAAGAACAAAATGAATCATCAGTTCCAGAACTTCGCGAGATGGTGCATCAAGGATATTTAGGTGTATTGTGTGCAGAATGTGGAGGTCCATCTCCAGGAGTTGGGTGTGCAGGAAGAGGGATTATCACTGCATTTGAAGCTCTTTCAAATGCTCATGCATATGATGTCTATAATCCAGATTTTGTACTCTATGATGTGCTTGGAGATGTTGTATGCGGAGGATTTGCGATGCCACTTCGAAAGGGGTACGCTGAAGAGGTATATATTGTCACATCTGGGGAGAAGATGGCACTGTATGCTGCAAGAAATATTGCACAAGCGATCAAAGAAGTTGGAAGCACAAACTCAGCTGTACTCTCTGGTATCATTCAAAACAGCCGAAGGATTGAGAATGAAGATGCAATCATCGATGAGCTTGCAGCAGAGATAGAAACAACTGTAGTTGCTCGGATCCCACGTGATCCTGTAGTACAGAGGTGTGAATCCAAAAACCAGACCGTTATTGAAGGTGAGCCTGATTCTGCATATGCACAGGTCATCGAACAACTTGCAGCAGAAATAATTTGGAAAAAACACAAAGCACAAAGCACAAAGCACAATTGATAGTGGACAGTGCACAGCCAGTCTGGCGGATGCAGGTTGTAAATTATAATATTGGTTTTTATATGGGCGCACGTTTTGATCAACACTTTTTAAAAGATGTCTCAGCGGTAAAGCGGATCTGCGATCAGGTGGATCCTGAATGCAGATCACTCCTTGAGATCGGACCTGGACAGGGAGTACTTACCCATGAACTCCTCAGCAGGGGCTTTCGTGTGCATGCAATCGAACGAGATCCATTGCTTATTTCTCCTCTTGAAAATCGATTTGCAGCAGAGATTGCATCAGGTCAGTTTGTGCTTACACATGGAGATGCACTCACGATCTCTTTTGATATGATTCCATTTGAGTATGTTGTCTCAAATCTACCATACTCTATCTCATCACCGATTACATTTCGCTTGCTTGAATATCCTTTTTCAGGGGCAGTACTGATGTATCAGAGAGAGTTTGCAGATCGAATGAGGGCGGGAGTAGGGTCACGGGAATCAGGGCGGCTTACTATTATGGTGCAGACGTTTGCGTATGTAACTCATTGTTTCGATCTTTCACGTAATGCCTTCACTCCTCCACCTGCTGTTGGCTCGACCGTGCTTAAACTCCAGCCTAAAGATCCGATCTTTTATATCGCAAGTCAGGAGGTATATGCAACAGTGGTACGGGAGCTCTTTTCAAAGCGAAGAAAGATGGTACGAACGATTCTTGCAGCAGCGATTCCAGTGTTTGGTGAAGAAAAAATCACAAGTGCACTGTCAGAGTTAGATAGCGAGATCCTGGAATCACGTCCCGAACAACTGTACCTTGAGGATTATGCAACGATTGCAAATCTCGTCACGCCGCGAGGAGGCGCGAAGACCCCCACTCCTAACGTCAGGGGGTCTAAATAGAAGCTATGCGGTACGGGCAATGAAAGGCACATTGGGTTACCGTAATCCCATGCCAGAGGGACGAAGGCATCGGGTCATTTCACCTATTCGCGGCGTGGCAAGTGATGGAACACAGGTCTACCAACCAGCAGAAGATTCATGGCTTCTTGCACAGGCTGCAAGTCGTGAAATGCAGCCTTTTGACCGAATATTGGAGATTGGAGTTGGAAGTGGAGCAGTATCTGAACAATTTTCAAAGACTCACTTTGTTGTTGGAACAGATATCAACCCACACGCTGTACGTCTCGCTGGTACAAAAGGAATTCAGGTTATCAGAACGGATCTGTTTTCAGGACTCTGTACACGATTTGATTTAATTTTGTTTAACCCACCATATCTGCCAACAAAGCCCGAAGAACGAGTAGATGACTGGCTTGAGTATGCCCTTGATGGTGGAGAAGATGGATGTGATACAATTGAGAGATTTTTCGCTTGTGCACAGTCATATCTGACAGATAATGGACGTGCATTAGTCCTGTTCTCGTCATTAAATGATGCAGAAAGGGTGTGGGAGATTCTTCAGACACATGGCTGGAATTCTTCTCTGCTTTTGGAGAAGGTTGTAGAGGGAGAGAGGCTGTATGTGCTTCGTTGTGTTCGACGTTGACAAGAAAACTATTGTAAAAGTGAATAGTCAAGTCATCCACCTATCTGTATTTAGCGTAATTTTGAACGTTTTAATCTTAACGTTGATGTTCTCATAAATCGTTTATTTCAATCCATTCTTCATTTCTCCAAATGTTCACGTGATAAGTGTTATAATCCGTTATAAGCGAGGCTATAATCACATAGAACACAAGCCATTTTATAATGGGTTTTGTGGGGATTGTAGGTTTTTCGGGTTCAAAAAACCCAAAAAATATCTATTCCACTCAATTCAAGCAATGTGCACAAATAGATTTTCTGTTACTCTTTCATATGACGAATTTTGAAAATATCTATTCCACTACTATTCCATTTTTACCTAAACTCCCATGGTTTTTTTTGCACATACATTCTTTTAAACGAAGTATAGGGGAGAAACGCAAAATTACTATCGAATTCTTGGTCTAAATCTTAATTCATAGTATGTGTAAAATATGCATTTCAATAAATAATTTGGTTAGAATTAAATTTTTTGAGCACCTTTCTCAAAAAATTAAATTTAAAATATGATGGTTAAAATATTATTAAATGAATGTTTTGGATTTGCGCGAAAAACGTCCCATTCTGACGGTATTTCCAAGGCTGACAAACAAGTTTCAAAAAAAGGCGGTTTTTAACGACGTATGTGCAAAAATAAGGATTTGGAGAAAAAGCGTGGATCCTTCAATATACATGAATATGGAGTGAACATATCAATATTTGAATATCGTTATATAATATTAATTGGCTAGATTTTTGTATGTGCAAAGATGTTCGGGAGTTTAGGTTTTTATTCAAAAAATAATTTGTCACACACACTCCTTTTCCCATTATATTATGATTATATAAATATGTGAATGATATGTCTATTCCACTTTTCAGAAAGAGTATAGTGGTATACAAACAGTATTAAAAAACGTGATTTAGCATTATTTTCAAAAAAAGGAGTATAAACTTTAGTCCTGAAGCCTCAAGCGAGATTTGAACTCGCGACCTGCTGATTACAAATCAGCCGCTCTGCCAGCTGAGCCATTGAGGCGCCATTATACATTATCAGGATCTCCATAAATAAGTACTGATCATATGCCAGCCAACACATCTATCAGAGAATACACGAGATATATGAGTGTGGTTCAGATAACTGTCGATATTGGAGGAAAGCCAGGGTATGATTGCAATGGTTTTTGCGAATATTGCTATTTTAAAAAAGTTGCTCAAAGTGACGCACAAAACCCCCCAGAACCATTTGGATGCAGATACTGCCTTCCATTTACCAAAGGTTGTTCGTTTTGCAGAGACAGTGTTCGTGAAGCCTATACTGGATTTAAACCGCTAAAAGAAGTTGGTCTTGAAACACTCGCACAATTACAGCAGGCATCAGGAGAGATCTCAAAGATCACCATAAGCGGGGGAGGAGACCCCAGCTGCTATCCAGAATTTGTTGATCTCATAGAATTATTAGCAAGCACAGAAGCTCCATTGCACATTGGATACACCAGTGGGAAAGGTTTTGATGATCCAGATATTGCAGAATTTTTAATTGGATCTGGTATGCGTGAGATCTCTTTTACTATCTTCTCAGCAAACCCAGAACTGCGCAGAGCATATATGCATGATCCAAATCCAGAAGAATCTTTGGAGACATATCGCAGACTCGCACACAAGATCGACATGTATGCAGCAATTCTTATCCTCCCTGGTGTAAACGATGGACAAGATCTGCTTGATACAGTTAAATGGCTTGAAGCCTGCAATACAAAAGGTATCATCCTCATGCGATTCGCAAACTCGGTGAAGCAAGGGCTCATCTTAAACAATGCACCACTTATTCCTGATCAACACGTACATACAATCGAAGAATTCTCTGCAATTGTTAAAAAAGTCAAAGAAAACACATCAATTCGTATCTCTGCAACACCAGTCTTTGATCCTGACTTTAACACACCCTTTGTACTCGCAACCATGCCAGAGATCCTGGCAACATTTCCACCAATTACTTCCCGTGCGACACTTATTACCGGCACGATTGCTGCACCCTATATACGCGAAATATTACATCAGGTGGGATTTGATGGAAATGTCATCGGTGTTGACAAAGAAATCGCAGACCTCATTACGATACATGACCTAGCATCACTTGATCCATCTATTCTTGAAAATACCATCATCATTCCACAAAACGCATTAGTACATGACCAAGAAGTAGACGCATTACTCGGAGATGATGGAGAACGAATTGTACTTCGAGGCCCAGCAATGCTTACTGTTGATGGAGAGACAGCAATGGGCATGACAAAAGAAGAAGTACTTGAAACAGAACGGCAGGGTTTTTTGGAACTTATCAATCTCATCAATAGATATGGGGATGGGACTGAAGTATTCGACTGAATCTATCTCTATCCCTTCTCTATACCCTGTTTTGTAATTTCAGTTCAAGTGAAAGAAGTATTATTACAAAACACTAAATGGAATGAGGATGAAAGTATGTAAAGATGGTACTACATAAACGAACGTTTATGAGCTACTCAATTCAAAAATAGAAATAAATCACTAATTGCAAAATGCTACATAATACAGGGATAAAAATATGCCTAAAAGAGCAAGCTCATAAACGTTCGTTTATGAGCTACTTCTTTCACGAGATATTTTATGAGTAAATCCAATTTTACATGCATTTTGCGCCCTAAACAGGAATATCACGCAACATGCTCGTCTACCAGGAACGAATCGGATTACTCATCCTTGCAGGAGTTATCTGTGCCTGCATTATAAGTGGCATCCTCCTCGATGACAATCGAGACCTCTTTTTCACTCCATATCAAGATACACTCCCAGATGGAACGGCTATTGTAATCACTGCGACAGTAGGTACTGTTTCTAAAACTTCCACAGGAGAACATCTGATAGTCACCTTAAAAGATGAATTTGAAAACAGCATTCCTCTCCAGATCTTTATCCCAAACTCAGTCGCACGCCAGATAAACATCTTCTCTGGAGATCGCATCACTGCATATGGATCTCTTACAACCTATAGAAATCAAAGAGAGATAATTATCTCCTCAATTCGTAGCCTCTCCATTACTCATGGCACTGGCTTTTGAAACACCACGATCCGATTTGTATTTGTTCCACCAGTCATATTTGATACTCCCCAAATATGAGCTGTTTTTGTAAATGCTTGCGTATGAATCACGATTCCTTCACAGATAAAGCCTGCTGCGATGCCTAATGGAACCACAACCTCATCTAATCGAATCTCCCCACCTCGAACTTCTCCAACTTCAAATGCAACAAATCCACCCGGGCGAGTAATGCGAAATAACTCCAAAAATACACCCCCCATAATGCTTGACCATCTCCCAAGGTTCGATGGAACTGTTATCTGCTTTCCAACTGCCTCAGCATCAATGCCACAAAACCAACATCGGAGCCAATTATCTGTATTGTATGCAACTACATTCAAAAACGGTGGGGAAGTCACAGTCAGATCTACACAATCAGGACGGATCAGGGATGTATTTCTTGCATCAGTACACAGAATCTGAGCTTTCTCTTCTACCTGATAGAGCATCTCTCTTTCTTGCTTCGAGAGGCCAGATAGAAGTTGTTTGCTTTTTTTCGCTATCAGCTCCTTTGTATTTCGATACGGAGGAACTTGATCCCGTTTTTTATTAATTATAGCCTGACGGGCAGGGAGAACGGCCTGATTTGGAGGAAGAGTATATACAGAAAAAAATCCTGAAGAATGACCTGACAGCCTCGTTGTTGCAACCATTCGTATCCAGGCATCCACAGAATCAAACTCTCCATGTGCTCTTCGCTGCATGAAGTATTTCCGAAGTGAACAGATTTCGGCTTCAGTCTTAGGATCATAAAACATCGAGAGATCAAACTCAGCCCGCTGTCCAAGATCATATGGGATCTCTGAAAGTCGAACAAGAACATCTGATTGCTCAGGTGGAGAAAGACGTGGTCTAATAAACACCTCTGAGAGTGGATTTATGTCATTTGCAATAATATGCCTGTTCATCAGACCTGCTGTTATCGGTGTTGTTCCTCGCCCTGCAAATGGATCATACACAATTTCAGAAGGAGATGTTAATGCATCAATGAAAAAAGCAGGGAGTTGAGGCTTAAAGCAGGCACGGTACGGAACTTCATGTATATTTTTTTCCTGTCGCTGGCGAGATGTCCAAAATTCACCGATATACCGAGGGATCAAATAACCATTGATATCGATCTCATCTGCAAAGCAAGCACTCCACGGGCGAGAAACTACTGAATTCCTGAACATCACCTATCAACATCTATGATTCTAACAGTTCTCGATAGACTGTGAGCAGATTTTTCACAGGCCTGTCTGAATGTGCTCCAATATGATACTCACAAAACGGGCAGACAGTAACCACGATATCAGCACCAGTCTCTTGAATCATCTCCCGTCGAAGTTCCCCTAAGGCATCTGCCTCATGTGGCTGGCCTGCTTTCACTCCTCCACCAGAGCCACAACACTGAGCAGGCATATCGATAAACTGCTCAACAGCGGCAGAAAGCAGTGCACGTGGTTCTTTTGAGATACCCTGTCCACCAAACAAATGACAGGGATCGTGATATGTTGCAGAGATATTGAGTTTTTTCTCAGGTTTTATTCCAAACTCAGTCATAATCTCGCAGATATCTTTCACTACAAAAGGAAGATCAAGCTGATTGTAATCATGTTTCAGCGTCGAGCCACACCCTGCACACATCGTCATTACTGTTGGAACACCTATTGAGAGGGCGTCCACGTTCTGTTCCATTAATGATTGGATCGGGCGAAGTTGACCAGTTCTAATCAGAGGTGAGCCACAACAAACCTGATCCTTTGGAATAAAGAGACGAATTCCATAATGTCTCATCACCTCAACCATATCAAGTGCAGTATCTACAAGACGTGCATTGAACATACATCCAACAAAAAAGACGACCTCTTCTTTTACCTCTCCATACGGTTCGATAACATCATCCACCAGATCTAAAAATACCTTTCCTGATGGTTCCAGACTTCGACCAGTTTTCTCGATGAGATGAAGGATCTCACGATGCCTTGGAAGCGTCAGATCATTCTCTGATGCAATCGCACGGAGCTTTTCTACTGCTTTTCCTGGTGTTTTAATATGCTTTGGGCAGACTATCGAACACTGCTGGCAGGTAGTGCATGAGAATAATCCATCTCTGATCGCATCTCGAATTCGGTCTCCTGGTTCTCGTAAATCCAGGGAGATTCGCATATATCCACGCATTGCAGTCGGACCTGCAAAATCAACAACCTTTACAGCTGGACATGCCGAGATGCAACACAGACAGTTGAGACATGCTGCAAGCTCTTTGATCTGTTGAGTTTTTTCAAAGTTTGGCACCTGATGGGAGATAGTATAGCAGTTATCCTGACATTCATTCAGCTGCTCTGCATTTCCTTCGTTTTGACATTCACACTGACACGTGGTAACTGCTGTCTGAATCGCTGGAATTTTTGCAATGCTGTCAACTAGATTTACCATGAGTTCTCGAATAATAGGCAGATTCAGAGGTTCGATCAGATCTCCATCAGAAGCAGGATAGGTACAAGCAAGCACTGGAGACCCATTTACATTTACAGCACAACTCCCACACTGCCCTGCTTCACAGCTCATACGAAACATAAAAGTAGAGTCCTGATCCTTAATCGCCTGAAGTACATTCACAATTCGAGCTCCAGGGTACACGTACACTGTGAAACTTTCAGTGTATGTCTGCCTATCTGGATTGTATCTTTGAACACGCACGTTTATTGGTTGCTTTACATGTGGCAGCACATGAGGGGTAATAGTCTTACTCATGCCCGACCTCCCTCTGCTCCATCTTTCTTGTGTTCGATAGATACATCAAAGTCAGCTCCAGCCCTGATAACAGTATGCCCATACGGAGAATCAATATCGCTCCAGGGAGTCTTGATATCTGTTCGCATGTGAGCTCCACGTGATTCTTCCCGTGTTAGTGCTGATTCAACGATAAGGCGCCCTACAAGGCACATATTTTCAAATGTACAACAATCTGCCAATTCTTGTGAGCTTTTCGCACGAATCTTTGTCTGTGCAAGCTTTTCCAGCTCTTTTTGAGCTAATAGCAATTGTTCACGGGTTCGAAAGATCCCAACATGATCCCACATCACAACTCGAAGTGCATCCCGTGCAGGGCTGACTTCTTCGGTATTTGTATAATATTCCATGAGATGTTCGATTAAGGCGTCTACCTGCGCCTTTGGAATTGCAGAATTCTGTTTTGGTTCTTTTCCAGCTCGTTCTCCTGCCCGTTTTCCAAACACCAAGGTATCAGCAAGTGCATTTCCTCCAAGGCGATTTGCTCCGTGCACTCCTCCTGCAACCTCCCCACAGGCAAATAATCCTGGAACAGTTGTCTCTCCATTTTCGGTAATTCTAACACCTCCCATGATATGATGGGCAGTTGGTGCGACTTCCATTGGCTCTTCTCTGATATCGATGTCAAATAACAAAAATTGTTCAAGCATGACAGGAAGCCGTGCTTCAATAATCTCAGGTGGGAGGTGAGAGACGTTCAAGTACACACCTCCGTTTTCGGTTCCTCGTCCTTCTTTCACTTCAGTTGCAATCGCACGTGCGACCTGATCACGGGTAGAGAGTTCCATTCTTATTGGATCGTACTTGTGCATGAATCGCTCTCCATGTGCATTTAGGAGAATTCCTCCTTCTCCACGTGCTGCTTCTGTGACCAGTCGTCCGCGGGCATCCCAAGGAGTGACTGCCCCTGTTGGATGAAATTGAACCTGTTCCATATCAATGAGATCACAGCCCGCTCGAAATGCAAGTGCATATCCATCTCCTGTTCCACCAGCTGAGTTTGTTGAGATATTATAGGTCCTGCATCCTCCACCAGTTGCAAGTACCACCGCGTCAGCAGAGATCAATATCAACCGTCCTTCAGTGTCAAGGCCAGCAGCTCCAATAACTCTGTTCCCTTCTTCATTATGCAGAAGAGCGATAATATCTAGTTCATTTATCTGGATGATATTTGTTGCTGCAAGACGAGAAAGAAGGGTTGAGATAATTTCATGTCCAGTTCTGTCTCCTGCATAACAGGTGCGTGCAAAACTCTGACCACCAAAACTTCGTTGACAGATCGACGGATAATTGGGAGAGATGATACATTCTTCATTGTCATCTTCGATATTGCTCTCTCTGTTTTGTTTTATCGTTCCATCTTCCCATACATCGAAAACTGCTCCCCAGCCCACGAGATCAGAGATACGCTTTGGTGCATCAGTCACGAGTGCGCGAGCAAGTGCAGGATCATTGAGATATCCTCCGCCTCGCATGGTATCCTCATAATGCACTTCTACACTGTCATCTGGGTTCAATACTGCATTGCATCCTCCTTCTGCCATGACAGTGCATCCTCCTTTTCCAATAACTGCTTTTGAAACAAGGATGCAGTCTCCGTAGTTGGAAGCTTCAATTGCAGCTCGAACGCCAGAGCCTCCGCTTCCAATGATAAGGACATGAGTATTGAGTGTTTTATGTACTGTTATTCGTGGTGGTATGGACATGTATGAGTATATTTTGGTAGTAATTATACATAAAAATCCCTCAAAAAACGATGTATGATGGAGTAATAATAGACTTTTTGTGCATGCCACATCTTCCTGAAAGAAGTACCAGTTGGAATGGCCCATGAACTTTCTTTGATGATAAAAGATAAACTCCAATTGTGAAATGCTAAATAGTGTTGCAGAGAAAATTACGCCCAATATATGAACAAAGTATGAAGAGTGACTCAGTATAGTCCATAAGGATATAAATGAAATTGTACATGTATAGCAATTACTGTTGTCATTATGATTACATTTTCCAGTCTGGACCCCTATCCGGCGGGTAGGTGAAAAATTACTTCTATAATACGTTTCTTGCGAGATTAGGAGTTGCATATACCTGCAATGAGACAAAAGCGAAGAGTGAACCGTTTTCTTCTGTTTCTATATCGTTCCGCTAGAACCTTGCTTAACATCTGACGATTGTGGTTTTTATCTTCTTTGCTCAATGGCTGCTTTTCAGGCAGTATGGAGTTGGCATGAAATTTAGTAATACCCTGTATCAGTTCTTATGTTAGTTTCCGGCTTACTACGTGCCTTTAATTCTTTGTAAAGCCTGACAATCGTGTTTCCTCCCATTTGTGAAAGCAAGACAAGTAATTCGACCATCGGCGTTGTCAACCACAACCTGTGTCTTTATGGTGTGTCGTTTTTCTTCCCAGAAGAATATCGACATTGCCTTTTTTTGGACGTTCAATGGGCGAGTTGCATCGATGAGGATGAACTCATACTCAACATCGCTCGCTAACAAGTTTTTACGCCCCGGTAGCGCAAATGTCCCATCATTCTATCAAGGTATCTTTTACTCATTGGATGTACGCATTATTACTTTCATGTATTCCATAGCTTGCTACATATGCGAGCAAATTATTCAAGAGTTTCTAACAACATGTTCTCAGTGCACAACTTTGCCTTCCGTCCTCGTTTCTTGTGCTTGGCCAGGTAGGAGAATTCCAGTATCTCTACCATTATTATTGATAGTTGTTCACTTTACTCCTGTTATTCGACGAAATTTGGGGCAGGACACCACTTGATCCCTCATTTCGCAGTTTTTGAAACTCCAAAATAATTTTTTTCCGACTCCTTTTCCACACATCTCATTTATATAGGAGTTACGCAGTTGAACATTTTGACAGAAATATTACTATATT
>Ga0209737_10000872_pt1 | contig 22975 bp, 20 predicted proteins | sample TergutCu122P3_FD_187284 | JGI IMG/M metagenome (GOLD analysis project Ga0209737, IMG submission 187284) | Cubitermes ugandensis P3 segment gut microbial communities from Kakamega Forest, Kenya - Cu122 P3 (SPAdes) (version 2) | ecosystem: Host-associated > Arthropoda: Insects > Digestive system... | reverse complement strand
CGTACAGAAATAGAAGGAAACGATTTGGTCTTCGTTTTAATCTCATCTCCGGACTATGCAATTACGATTTAGTTTCTTAGTTTCGAAAGAGGTCTATTATGAAATATTTTAATTTCATAGATAATAAGCCAACAAACTATGTTATTTTTTCTAATGAAACAAAAAAAGATTCCTATAATGGAAGATCAAAAACGGATATCATGTTAACTTCTTTTGCTCCAGTAAATTATATTTTTTTTGCATTGCCAATGTCTAAAAATTCAAATGATTTTGATGTGTTTGGAGCTATAAGGTCGCTTAGAGCGTTTGCTAAAGATAATAAACCAACTAGAATTTTTGGATTGCCACAATTTCTTTATGCAACTTTAAAAAAAATGAAAGAAATGTCCGAACCTCCTATAATTTTAAATCCAAATTCTCTCGTCTTGATAGGTGGCGGTTGGAAAAATTACGATGAAAATAGAATTAACAAATTGGATTTTTACAAAAAAATAAACAAGCAACTTGGGATACCAATAGAAAGATGCAGAGATATATATTCTGCTGTAGAACACCCGTTGCCGTACATTGAATGTAAAAATCATAATTTTCATGAGCCAATATACAGTAGAGTTTTTATAAGAGATGTAAAAACGTTAGAGGTTTTACCGTGTGGTAAATTGGGATTCTTAAGTTTAGTATCTCCATATCTATTGTCTGCTCCAGCTAACAGTATAGTCATGGCAGATTTGGCAGTTAAGTACGATACACAGTGTGGATGCGGAATTGAAAGACCATTTTTTGAGATTATTGGTAGATCTGGAACAAACAAGTCAAGAGGCTGTGCAATAAGTGCATCAAAAGTTTTAAAAGATTTTTAGAATAAATAGTTCCATGCTTTTCCAAGATTTTTCGTTTTTTACTTCGAATACTCTTTTTTTCGCTCTTCAAAGACATCTATCCACCGAACCTTCTATAACTCTATATTGAAACTCTTAGAACCTGTCTTCAATACTGAAAAAATCGCTTTTTGGATCTTTTTCCACAAAACATCCTCAAAAATACTCGAAATACAGCAAGTATTTCTACGTTTTTTGCCTTGTTTTGAGAAAAAATCTCTAAAAAATTCGATATTCCACACTATTGAAGACAGGTTCTTATGGTTGTATATACTTTTTTATGAAAAGTATATTAAAATTTGCAATATTTTTAATACTATGTTAAAATATTTTCAATGATTCTGGAACATCATTTAATCCGCGATCTCATAAAAAATATTTTTCATTTTAGTTTAGGATGGTTTAAAATTATGAAAAAGACAAATAAATTTTTAGCATTGTTATTTGTACTAAGTTTTGTTATGAATTCACAAAAAGAAATTTTAGCTGATAAAACAAATCTTAGAAAATTTTTTGATAAAACTGAAGAAATTTCTACATCTTGTTTGGATACTGTTAAAAAAAATAAGCTTGGTTTGCTTTCCATTCTTACTTTGATTGGATCTTTTGTGTACAACCGTTATTCTTCAAGCAAATATAAAGAAGAAGTAAAAAAATTAGAAGCTGAAAAAAGCAAATTTGATGAACAGTCAAGTAATGAAGCATCAAATGAATTAGAAAAGGAATTAGAGAATTTGAATAAAGAAAAGGGTTCACTTGATGAGTGTTTGCGGGGAAAAATAGAGGTTGAACAAAAATTAAATAATTTAAAAACATCAAAAAAGAGTTTGCAAAATAAAATTGACTTTTTAACTGAAAAAAATTATCAGTTAAACGAATTTGCAAATAATTATATGATGAATGTAGTATGTAGACTAGTTTATAATTTTATTTGTTACGAATGTTCTTCCAAATTTGAAGATAGGTTTAAATACTTTAAAAACTTCGTATTAAAATCAGAAAATAGAGATAAGTTTGTTAATTTGTGTAAAGATCTGGCAGACTTATCAGAAATCGAAAAAGATGTTTACTTTTACGGAAAAATGATATTAGAAAATATAGTATCCAAAAAAAACCAAATTGAAAGTAAAAATCTTTTTGAATTTTATGAATTTTTACTAGATTTTTTGTCTAACTGTTCCAAAAAGCATAGGTTGTGTTACAGTAATAAAGATTTTGAAGAATTTATATATCTTAATTTTGTGCCAACAGGTAAAGCCGAAAAATTTAACAGTTTTGTAGTGTTTTTAAAATCATTAGATTTTTTAAAAACTTGGAATAAATTGGAGTATGGATGTAAATCGTCAGAAAAAACAATTGTGAATTTAAATGGTATAACGGTAGACTTGAGCAATATAGAAAAACAACGAGAGGATTTAGATAAGGATTTAGACGTTGATAAAATCAATAGCAAGAGTAATAACAGTACCTGTTCGATACTTTAACTCATAAAATATGAAAAATATATAAATTTGTAATATTTTTAATATTATGTTAAAATATTTTCAATAATTCTAGAACACCTAGTGACCCGCAATCTCATAAAAAGTATTTTTATTTTAAGTGTAGGATGGTTTAAAATTATGAAAAAGATAAATAAATTCTTAGCATTGTTTCTTTTGCTAAATTTTTTTATAAATTCACAAAAAGAAATTTTAGCTGATAAAACAAATTTTAGAAAATCAATTCTTAATAAGACTGAAGAAGTTTTTAAAGCTTGTTTGAGTACTGTTAGAGAGAATAAAATTGCTTTTCTTTCCATCATCGGTACAATTGGGATTTTCGGACATAATAAGTTTTGTTCTTCTAAATATAAAAAACATATTAAAAAATTAAAAGATATAAAATTTACATCCGAAAATGGTGAGAAAGAGCAAAGTAAAAAATTGAATATTTTAATGGAAGAAAAAAATAAACTCGAAAAAGAAATAGAAAAATTAAAAGAAGCAAGCAAACAATTAAAAGGATTGGATAGTGAAGTAGCTAGCCTAAACGTAGCAATAAAAGAATTATCCGATAAATTGGAATTTATTATGAAAAAAATCAGAAACATTGAAGTGTTGATACATGGACTTTTCGGTTTAATGTTTTCATATATCAATAAATTCATTCATCATATTGGATATAAAAAAATAAGAGTAGAGTTTTTTTCAGTAACAGAACTTGAAGAATTAAGAAAATTGTTTGGTAAGAATGTAGAATATGGAAATCATCTAATTTATAACTCTTTAATAGATTTTTTTATTAAGCTCACTAATTCTGAAGAACGATTCAAAATAATAATAAAGTTACCCGAATGTGTTAATCCTGAAATAACGAAAGACCTTCAAAGGATTGTAAATCTATGCTCATACTTAATAACAAAAAAAAACGATATACCACTACATGAGTTGAAGAATGAACGTTTGCAATTTATAGAATCACTAAATCATTTGAAAAAATGGATTGAACCATATAAAGAAGTTGATGAGATTATGTTAAAATAATTTAAACATTTGATTTGTTTTTAACATTAGATTTTTTCATAATTTATTGGAATTGTTAATAGAAATCTAATAAGATTTGTTTCTGTACTAAATATAATATTTGGGGATTTTATTATGAATAAAAGAATGAATAAACTGTTAGCTTTATTTCTTTCATTAAACGCTATTTTTAGTTTTCAAAAAGAAGTTTTGGCCAATAAGGAAAAAATATTTCAACCAAGTTCGGTTAAATCTAATGAAAAAAGAATTCTAGAAAAGTTGAAAAGGTTGAAAATGCCGGGTATCATTCTTTTAACTTTCTTTGGAAATAAAAAACTTTCTGAATATTATAAAAATTTGATTTTTGGTTTGGAAAGCAATAAAAGTATGCTTATTCAAAAAAATAAAGTAGCTCTTGACAAGCTAAAATCAGAACACTCTGAAGATATTAATTTTTTATCAAAATTGGATGACCAAACAGAGCAGGCTGAAAAGAAAATAAAAGAAATAGAAAAATCGATTGTTGATGAAGAAGAAGAGTCCGTAAGAACTATAGAAGACTTAAGAATCCAAATTCAAAAACAAGATGGTATAATTGATGGATTAGAACTTGAAAAAATGGAACGTAAAAAAGAGAAAGATTTAATAAACGTTGACATTTCAAATTTAAATGAAAAAAGAAAAAAAATTAAAGAAGAATGTGATAAAGAAATAAAAGAATTAGAAGATAAACACAGAGCTAAAGTTCAAGAACATTTAAAATCTATTGAAATAATAAAAAAAGAATGTGATGAAAAAATAAAATCTTTAGGTTATAATGAGAAAATTTCTGAAAATATTGATTTAATTAAAAACGAAAGTGAAAAATGTAAAATTTTAAAAGAAAAAATAGAAAGTTATCTTGATCTGGTTAAGGAAAAAGATCTTTATATTTTGAATTTAAAATCAAAACTTAATGAATTTTTGTATATTCAAAAAGAAGAAGATTATAAAAAATTTCTTGAAGATCTTAAAATTTTGAAAGATAAAGAAATTGAAGATTTAAATAGGAAAATGCAAGATTTTGAAAAGAATTTTGATGATGCTTATAATAAAATTGTCGATACTGATAAATTAGTAGAAAAAAAGAAGAATATTATAGAAAGAAACAAAGAAAAAATTAAAAATAAATATGATGAGTATGATAAAAAATCAAAAGAATTATCGATAAAATCATCGGAATTAACGGAAAAATGTGAAGAGTTAAAGAATATGTTATTTCGTTTACCTGAATATAACATGATGTCATTTAATGATTATTTTACTATACCGGAATTAGAAAATGATATAAGTATTCTTGAAGATAGCTTAGGTAAAATTAAATCTGAAAACGAAAATTTTGGACATTTTGTAGAAAATGCCGTTTCTGTAATCTTTTCTTACTTAAACGATTTAATTAATAATATAAAAGGTCGTAAATATTTTTTAAGCCAAAAAGAAAAAGTTTTAAAAATATTAGAAATTGATGGGAAAAAAGGACATTCTATCACTTCCAAAATCAGTTCAAGAATTAGTAATTTTAGATATTACATCTTATGTAAAGATGAAAAGGCATTAAATTTATATTTGTTCATGATTGATCTTTTAAAAGGATATATTTCATCTGGATATATTTCATCTAATGATATCAATAAATGCTATGACTCAAAAAGATTGATTACAATTATCAAAAGTTTTTCGTTACCTCAAAAAGGTAAAGACGATGAACATGATGAGTATAATGTTGATAATTTTTCAAAAATTTTAGATTTAGTAAAGGATCATTTGTTGAGACATTATTCAACAGTACGATACGAAAAATCGAAGCTAGGACAAATAAAAAAGTTAGCTAAGAGTAAAAAGGTAAAAGAAATAAGTCGCAATGATGTCAAAAAGAAAAATGTAAAAAAAATAATTCGTAATAATGTCAAAGAGAAAAAAGTGACAACAGACAAAATAAGAAAAAATCAAAACAAAAAACAAATTATAAGAAATTATAAAAAATAAATTTTTTAATTTATGTGGGGATGTTATGAAAAAAAGAATAAATAAGTTGTTTGCTGTAACACTCAGTAGCATAACTTTTATTTTAAATTTGGAAAAAACAGTTTATGCTATTAAAGAAAAATCAAATAAAAAAAGTATGGTTTCTAGTGTGTGCGAGAAAGCTAAAGGAAATATTGAGGAATTGATTGCTTCTATTGCTTTAATTTTCTTTACTCTTGGACACAGTAAAATTAAAAGAGACAGTTATTATAATAAGTTACAACAATATGAAAAAGATGTTAAACAAATAGATGAAAATTTTAATAAAGATATTAACGGGTTAACCGACGAACATAATTTATTTCTTGTCAATGCAAAAAATAAAGATATTATAAATGCAAAAAATGAAGAATTAAATGAAAAAATAAAAAATCTGAACAAATCTTTAGAAGAGTCTAAAAAAATACTTAATGGTAAAATAATAAGATTAAAGGAAAACATTTTTGAAAACAGTGAAAACATTCGATCTTTGGAAGTTGAAAATGGGCTTAGTAAAGAAAATATACGTAAAGGATATACTAAGATTAATGAGGTAAACCTTGATATAAATAAATTCAAAATAGAATGTGAAAATAAGATTAAAGAATTAGAAATTTCTCTTAATAATAAAGTTTTAATGTTTGAATTAGAAATTAGTGAAACAGAAGAAGACTGTGAACGTTCTGAAAGTAATTATTTAGTTGAATCTGTTAAAAAATTAGAAGAACAAGAAAATCTGTTGAAAGAACAAAAAAATAAACATGAAAATTTAATTATAAAAATTGAAGGAATATATAGAGAAATAGAAGAAAAAAATTTAGAAATCGATCAATTAAATTCTGCTATAAACAATTCCGATTATGAGTCAAAGAAAGCTGAAATTGATTTAATTAAAACTAGTTATGATAAGAAAATTAATCTTTTAAAAGTTGATATTACCAATCTTAAAGAAGAATTAAATATTTTAAATAATAAAATATTAGAAAAAGAGAATTTTATAAAAGAAATTGAAAATAATCATGCTGAATATATTAGGAAAATTAAGGAAATATATGAGCTAAAATTTAATGCAAAAGTTGAAAAATTTAAAGAAATTGAAGATAATATAACAGATATGGAATCAGAAATAGCTGTTTTAAAGAATGAAATAAAAGAAAAAATAATCCAAAAACAGATACAAGATGAAAAAATCAAAAGACTTAAATCGTGTGAAAGTGAAATTGCAAATAAATTATTAAATGAAAAAAGTATAAATAGTGAAATCAATTTTTTTCTCGAGAGCTATATTATTTCAACAATTGTTCCATATATATGCGAAATAATTGGACAAAAAGATTTTATAGAATTTGTGCAAGAGAAAAAAGAAGAATTAATCGAGATATTGAATTTAAAAGAATTACGATTTGTAGGTATATCTATTCGTGTGTTAAGTAATTTATTATTTAAGGGTATTGCTGATTTGCCATATAACAGGAATTATAAAATATTTATTAAAATTATTGAGTTTGTTGAATATTATATTTCAAATAATAAACTAGGTAAATGCCATAAGCCTGAGAAATTAACTAAAATTATTTCATCATTGATTGAAACTATAGAAGTTGGTAGTTTCGTACAAGTCAAAGTTGATAATAATGGTTTTATAAATGAAGATACAAAAGAAAAATTGTTAGAAGCAAAAAAATTGTTAAAAAATTGGTGGCTTAGGCGTGGGGCAATATTAGAAAAAACTAAGCAATAATAATCATATTTTTGTCTTTATAACATCTTTGCTAACATCTTTTCCTAAAAAAAAATTGGCATTATCTACAAAATTTTGACTTAGATCGCTTACAAAAATTTTTAATTTTTGTTTTCTTTCGTTGTTGTTTAATTTTTTTAATCTAAGATAGTTAAAAAGAAAATTGGCTGTCTCAGATCCTGAATCAACTATGGTTATATTTTTTGCAATTTCTGAAATTGTATCTTTAACTATTGGATAATGTGTACAACCAAGTATTAAGGTATCTATATTTTCTTCTAACATTGGTTCGATATAAAATTTTAAGACGTCCTTTAAAATTTGGTCGTTTTTGTTTACAAATCGACTTTCTATTAATGGAGCAAGTAGTGGACATGATTTTGATATAACCTTGATATTTGGATCAATTTTTTTTATATTTTCTTGATATTTTTTGCTTTCAATTGCTGACGGTGTAGCTATAACTCCTACATTGTTGTTTTTTGTTACTTTTGAAGCAGCTATACAAGACGGTTCTACTACGCCAATAATATGTTTATATCTAGGTAAATCGCATAAAACTGTGCTGACTGTTCCGCAAGCTGCCACTATAACTTTATTTTTCTTGGAAAGTAAAAAATTTATACTCTGAATTGCATAATTCATAACAACATCACGACTTTTGCTCCCATATGGCATACGTGCGGTGTCTCCAAAATAAATTATATTTTCATTTGGAAGTAGATTTATAATTTTTTTGACCACTGTAAGACCACCGAGACCAGAATCAAATATTCCAATAGGCAGATTGCATAGCTTGTCGACAAAAAAAACCTCCTTTATAAAATATTTTGTGCTGCAGAAAGGCGCGCTACAGGAACTCTGAATGGTGAACATGAAATATAGTCTATATCAAGGTTTTTGAAAAAGTTTATAGATTTTGGATCTCCAGCATGTTCTCCACATATACCAATTTTAAGGTTTGGATTTGAATTTTTACCAAATTTAATTGCTGTTTTCATAAGTTCGCCTACACCATCAATATCGATGTTTACAAAAGGATCGAATTTGTAAATATTATTTGAATAATATTTTTTAAGAAATTTTTGAGCGTCATCTCTACTTAAACCTAATGTCATTTGTGTCAAATCATTAGTACCAAAGCTGAAAAAATCAACCTCTTTTGCTATTTTTTCAGCAACTAACGCAGCACGTGGGACCTCGATCATTGTGCCTATCTTGTAAGTTAATTCGCTTTTAAAATTTTTTATAAGTTCATCAGCAGTTTCAGATATTATTTTCTTTAAAAATTTGATTTCTTCAACATCGCATACTAAAGGAACCATAATTTCAGGTACAACATTCGTTTTTCTTGATGATTCAAGAGCTGCAAGTATAATAGCACTGGTTTGCATTTTAACTATTTCTGGATAACTTATCAGTAATCTACAGCCTCTATGCCCCATCATCGGATTACATTCTTTTAATTTTTGGAATGTTTCTTGTATTACCAATGTCTCTATATTTAAATCATACGAAATTTTTTCTATATCTTCTTTTGAGTCTGTTAAAAATTCATTCAAAGGAGGGTCTAAAAGTCTTACTACAATTGGTCTACCAGAAGCTACATCAAACATTTTTTGAAAGTCTTGCTTTTGAAATTCAAAAAGTCGTTCTAAGGCATGGCGACGGCCTTTAGAGTTTGGTGCTAATATCATCTCTCGCATAAGATTTATACGATCGTTAGCAAAAAACATGTGTTCTGTTCTACATAATCCAACTCCTGAGGCTCCCATTGAAATTGCTTGAGCAACATCCTCAGGACTATCAGCGTTTGCCATCACGAGTATTTTTCTACATTTATCAGACAAATTTAAAAATTGTATAATTTCTTCAGAAAAACCTTCATTTACAGTTTTAATTTTTCCTACGTAAACGTTACCAGAGGATCCATCAAGTGATATAAAATCCCCTTCATTAATTTTTGTTTCACGTGAGATAAAATAATTTTTCCCAATTTTTATTTCTTCACAACCAGAAACACAACATTTACCCATACCTCTTGCAACAACAGCAGCATGAGATGTCATACCTCCGCAAGAGGTCAAAATACCTTCGGCAATGTGCATACCTTCGATATCTTCAGCTGATGTTTCATATCTAACTAGTATTACATTCTCACCTTTTTCTTTCCATAGTTTAGCATCTTTTGAACTAAAAATTACTTTTCCAACTGAAGCACCAGGTGCTGCAGGTAACCCTTTTGCTATAACTGTTGCATTGTCGAGTGATAATTTATCAAAGTGTGGATGCAAAAGCATTTGAATTTGTTCTGGTTTTACTCTATTAATTGCTTGGTATATATTAATTTTACCTCTATTTAAAAAATCTAAAGCAGTTCTTATTGCTGCTATTGGACTTCTTTTGGCTCGTCTAGTTTGCAATAAATACAACTTCCCTTTTTCAACAGTAAATTCCATATCCTGAATATCTATAAAATAATCTTCCAAGTTTTGTGATACATTGCTGAACTCATTATATACATCTGGCATTTTTTTTTTTAAATAGTCAATCGAAGAAGGTGTCCTAGTTCCAGCAACAACGTCTTCTCCCTGAGCGTTTGTAAGATATTCACCAAATAGATGTTTTTCACCACTTATTGGATTTCTACTAAAAGCTACACCAGTACCAGAGTTTTCTTGAAAATTGCCAAACACCATCATCTGGACTGTAACCGCTGTTCCACCATCTTCAGGTATGTTGTTTACCTGTCTGTAGTATTTCGCTCTTTTGTTATTCCACGATCTAAACACACCATCAATTGCGCAAAATAGCTGTTCATGTGTATCTTCTGGGAACGGACAGCCTTTTTTTTCCTCATATAATTTTTTCATCTTAAAAACTATGTCTTGAAAACTTCCTGTAATGCTGTCAATTTTATTTTTTAGGATCTCAGCGTTAACATCTAAAAACATACGCAAAAACCTTAAATAAGTATCATTAACAAATTTGGGTTCATCTGTTTCATCTATTAAATAATCAATAACTTCATTTGTAAAACCGATATTTAGTATTGTATCCATCATACCAGGCATAGAAACTTCTGCACCAGATCTAGCTGATAAAATAAGTGGTTGGACGTAACATTTATCTTTTGGCCTATAAAACTTTTTCTTAGTTAGCTTTTCTAAATTTAAAATTGCATCCAAAATTTGATGCTTGATTTCTTTAGAAATTTTTTGATCATTCTCATAATAATCTTTGCATGCTTCAGTTGTAATTATAAAACCAGGTGGAACTGGTAGACCCATCGAATTAATTTTTGCTAAAGATTCAGCCTTGGATCCGATCAAGCTACAATGAACATTATTTGCCTCTAAAAAAGAATAAACAAATTTTTTCATAAATCCCCTGTTTATAAATTTTTATTTTTTTCTATATCTTCTTTTACTAAGGATTTTGTATTTATGAAAGGGTTGTTCCCCCTACATTATTTTAGTACTTAGAGTGTTCAATATCTAATCTGAATAATTCATAAGAATTATTTTTTACTATATCAAAAATTAAACTTTCTTTTATATTTTTTATATCTGAAATTTTTTTAACAGTATATTCTATATGACTTGAATCACATCTTTTTCCACGAAATGGAACAGGAGCAAGATATGGTGCATCAGTTTCTAATAAAATGTTTTCCATTGGAACATTTTTAACGACTTCACCTAAAGCGAATGAATTCTTAAATGTCAAAATTCCTCCTATACCAATTTTTAAATTCAATGATAAAATTTCTTTTGCAAATTCTTTATCACCAGAAAAACAATGTAACAAACCTATTGGCCTATACTTTTTTAAAATCTCTAACATATCATGATAAGCTTCTCTGCAATGTATTATAACCGGAAGGCCTACTTCTTTAGCCAATAAAATTTGATCTATAAATACTTTAGTTTGTATTTCTTTATCTTTGCTATTGCTATAATCAAGCCCAATTTCACCGATTGCTACAACTTTATCATTAATAATTAATTCTTTTAATATTTTTAAATAATTTTTTTCCAAATTGTAGATACTATTTGGATGAACACCAATTGATGCATGGATATATTTATATTTTTCAGATAATTTAATGCTTTTTAAAGAACTTTCTATATCTGTGCCAACATTTATTATTTCGATTGCAGACTCTGTAAATTTTTGTAACAATTCATCGCGATCGTTATCAAAATCACTATGATCATAGTGCGCATGCGAATCAAAAATCAAAATATTCACCTTAAAATTATTTTTATTAAACTTTTATCAACCACAACCAATATTCCATTGTTATTCGAGATACGATCTTAGGCAAATATATCAAAAAAGGAAAAACTTATGTTTAGAAGAGCAATTTTTATGTTCTGTTTCATGATGTTCTCACTAAGTGCACTTATTTTTGCACTTTATAAAATTTCGACAAAAGAAAAATTATATGAGGTAGCAAACAACAAAAACTTTTACAGACTTAAAATTGCAAATTCGCGAGGAACCATATATGACTGCCGAGGAATACCTCTTTTAGGGAAAAGAAAAAAACTTTTGGCAGCTGTTACACCAAATCAAGAGAATTTTATTAAAATTTTGAATTTAATTCAAGAGGATTCTCGTGAAATATTTATAAAAAAATTTCAAAATAATCTACCATTTGTTATAGAGTTGAAAGAAAAAATTGAATGTAACGGTATTCAAATTTTTGAAATTCCAGTAAGATATAGCGATTCTACACTTGCACAGCACGTTATTGGTTATCTATCGGATGAAGGTGTTGGTTTATGTGGAATTGAAAAATCATTTGAAGAACACCTTGGAAACAAAAGCGATATTGAAGTTATATATCAAAGAAATGCAGCTGGTAAGTTGATGACAGGTCAAAATTACAGCTTTAATGATAAATCTTACTTGAATGTAAGCGGTGTTAAATTATGTATAGACGAACGCATTCAATCTATTGTTGAAGAAACTGCAAATAAACATATAAAAAAGGGGGCAATTATTGTTTCTGAAGTTCCAAATTGTAAAATAAGAGCTTCAGTTAGTTTTCCTGGTTATCTACCAGAATCTATTGAACTTTTTTTAAATAGTGAAGATTCAAATTTAATGAACAGAGCTATTTGTCAGTACAATCTTGGTTCAATATTTAAGCTTGTAACTGCAGCTGTAATTTTAGAAAATGGCTACAATGAAAATATTTTTTACTCTTGTAAAGGAGTATATGAATTCCCAGACAGAACTAAAACAAGCTGCTTCAACAAAGTTCCACATGGTTATATCAACCTGGAAAGAGCAATTTCACTTTCATGTAACACATTATTTGCAAATTTTTCAAAAAATATAGATCCTGAATTTTTTATAAAAATCTCCAAGGAATTAGGATTTGGAAATTCTATTAAACTAGCTCCTAACATTGTTTCATGTAAAGGGAATTTACCAACAATTGAAGAGTTATCAAATGAAAAAAAAATGGCTATGTTTTCATTTGGTCAAGCAAGTCTTATGGTTACTCCTATTCAAGTTTCTGGTTTAATTAATACAATAGCATGCGAAGGCATTTATACACCTCCATCTCTTGTCGAAGGAATAATAAATGAAGACGGTTCTTTTGACCAATATCCTGGTCCTCTTCCAAAAAGAGTGTTAAAATCTAGTACGTGCAAAAAGATAAAAAATTATATGTTTTCATCAATAAATCATGGAACGAGCAAACATGGTATGCCAGAAAATACTACGGCCGCTGCCAAAACATCAACTGCACAAACTGGTATAGTAAATGATAAAGGAAGAGTTATTCAATCATGGTTTGCTGGATTTTTTCCGTTTGAAAATCCAAAATACTCTATAGTAATTTTGGCAGAAAATTTAAACTCAGGAGGGAAAGTTTGTGGACCTATTTTTAAAGAAATATCAGAAAAATTAAATAAACTTCTTTAAGAACCTGTCTTCAATACTGAAAAAATCGCTTTTTGGATCTTTTTCTACAAAGCATCCTTAAAAATACTCGAAATACAGCAAGTATTTCTATGTTTTTTGCCTTGTTTTGGGAAAAAATCTCTCAAAAATTCGATATTTCCCACTATTGAAGACAGGTTCTAATAACTTTTTTAATTTTTTTCAAAAGATAATAAATTAACAAGCTATCAGAAAATATGACGAACAACAGCCCAGCAAAATTATTTTATAAGCAAGCTTTGACATTTTTATTTAAGTAATTTATAATTTAGTAATATTAAACTTACTAAATTTAATTCAAAGAGATAAAATATGTTTATTGGTAGAGAAAGCGAGCTTGCTAAGCTAAACCGCCTTTACAAAGCAGATAAATTTCAATGTGTCATTATTTATGGACGCAGACGTGTAGGTAAAACTGCTTTAATTAGTGAATTCGTCAAAGATAAGAAAAATATTTTTTTTATTGGTGAAGAAACCACCGCTACGGAAAATTTGGAAAACCTTAGCAGAAGTATTTTTGTGTATGTTAATGAAAACGCTCCTTCACCTGTATTTTCAAGTTATAGAGAAGCTTTTGAGCAGATTTATCAAATGTCACAAAAAGAAAAATTAGTTTTAATAATTGACTAATATCCATACTTAGCTAAATCTGAACCAGGAATTTCTTCACTTTTGCAAGTACAAATTGACCATAAATTTAAAAACACAAATTTATTTATAATTCTATGTGGCTCATCCATGAGTTTTATGGAAAATCAAGTTCTGGGATATCAAAGTCCGTTTTACGGCAGAAGAACGGCGCAATTCAAAATTGAACCTTTTGAGTTTTTCAAATCAAAAGCATTTTTTAAAAATTTTACTCATAAAGAATCTGCTGTAATTTATGGTATTACCGGAGGTGTTCCTCTATATTTAAGTCAGATAGACGATAAAATATCTTTAGATGAAAATATTAAAGATATATTTTTGCAACCGGTAGCGCTTCTGTTTGAAGAACCAACAAACTTACTAAAACAAGAAGTACGAGACACCAGTACTTACAATGCTGTTATTAAAGCGATTGCGACAGGCAGTTCAAGGCATAGTGAAATAATGAGTAAGACAGGCTTAGTTAGCAGTGCTTGCAGTGAATATCTTAATAATTTAATATCTTTGGGAATTGTAAAAAAAGAAATCCCGTTCGTAACTGAAGACGACAGAAAAAAATTTGCGATTGTTGCCGAGCTTGAAAGTGAAATTGAAAAAAGTTTTGAGAGCTATAAAGCGGGAAAATTTGTTACGCAAGCGGAGATGAAGTCGCGCTATGGATTGTGAAAAGTATGAAATTAGATATTCTTTTGAAGTATTTGAAATGATCGATGAAATCTATAAGCACATTGAAAAATTCACGCTTTCTACGCAATCCGCTCAAAAAGTGGTATCAGAAATCATTTTAGGAATGGACAAACTAGAAATATTTCCTGAAAGAGGTTTTAACGTCGATGACCGAGTAGGCAAACAACTCAAACCGCCGTATAAGACCAGCGGGCTAGTTGTCGGGCAATATATCACTTTTCATTTCAAGTGTATTAATAACAATTCTTTACTATTTTAAAGCTTTATCATTCCAACAGTTTAACGCCCTATAAAAAGCCTAGAAACATGGAATTAACTGAGTATCAGAAATGGTTCAATTCACAAATTTCAAGTTATAGAATTTACATAGAACACGTTAATCGGCGAATTAAAATCTTCAAAATTTTACAACTTCGTTATCTTAATAAACAAAAAAAGCATTTGCTTCGTGTTTCTCTTATTTCAGGAATTTATAACTCTGAATTGAGGTTTTAGAACAGGTCTATTGAAAGTCTATGCGTAGTATAGCGTTTTAATCATTGATGAACTCGGATATTTGACGATAGATCCAGATGGTGCAAATCTATTGTTTCAATTAATTTGTAAACGATATGAAAAACGATCAACAACAGTTACTTCAAATATTAGCTTCTGGAAATTGGGACAAATTTTTGGTGATAACATGATAGCAAATGCAATTTTGGATAGACTGGTTCATCATTCACACATTTTCAATATTACGGGTAATTCTTATAGATTAAAAGATAAATTGAATGTCTTATTTGATATCATTTATATTTTTGAACAACAAATATGCTGAAGAACGTATCAAAAACGTGAGAAAGAGCGGTAGAAAGTCCAAACTTTCTATGGAAAAGAAGCTTTTAGCAACACCATTTTTACGGAACAGCACCGAAAAACTAGGTATTTTAATATTGTAATTATTTTTAAACAATTTTATTTCTTCCTGCTTGTTCAAGAATATCTACTACCTCTTTAAATTCTTTTATTTTCTCCTCACCTTCATTTCTACGAATAATATCCAACCTAGTTTTGGCCCAATCTAACGCTGTTTTGTTATCCTTCTTTAAAGTTAAATCTGCTTCATTATCTATTAGAATTTGTACCATAGTTTTCAGTTTTTTAAAATCGTCTATATTGTCCATTATTACCATACTCATTAAAGTTGTGTATCCATCCTTATCAAGCCTATCGAGGTTTGGATTCTTTTTTATTAGTACTTCGAATTCTTTTATACTACATTGACTTGCTGCTAACATTATCGGTGGGCAGCCACCAAAAGTCTTATCATTTGAATCTATATCGTCTGCTCCAAAAGTATCAAGTAGTTCCAATTTATCTGTTTCATATCCTTTTATACATTCATGCATATATTTACATTCTTTATATTTGGTATAATCAGGATCCTTTGCCCAACTATCAATATCATTGCTGTTTAAATAATAAAGAATTTCTTTAAAACTTTCTTTTTGGAAAATTACCTCAAGTTCAATTACTAATTGATTAATGCAACAAATCAAGTCATCAATAGATGACTTTTTAAATGACTTGTTATCTGTCACAAATTTTTCCAGACGTAATAATATTTTTCCTAATACTCTAACCATTCTTTGTCTTCTATATCTTAAATATACACTTTTAATTTTAACTACACTTTTCATCAACGATTCAATATTCTTTTTAAAATTTTTGATAGCTGTATCATAATTTGATGCTTGTTCAAGTTTTTTTCTTAATTCTTCAACATATTTTTTCAATTCACTGCAAATTTCTGTCTCTTTAACTATCTTATCAGAAAAAATCACACTTCCTACTAATATTGATGTTACAATTAAACTTATTAAACCTACCCCAAATGATCTATCGCTAATACCAAATTGTCCGTTTTTACTTTCAACTCGTTTTTTGTCCCGTGAATTTGACAATTTAGCACCGTCAACTTTTTCTTTAAGCACTGCTTTAGTTGTCCCTGCTAAGGTCAAAAACGATAAGATCATTGACGAAATTTTTGAAATTGGTCTTTTCATATTCAATCACCACTTTAATTAAATGAAAACAAACTTCTAATAATAGAATAACATATCAAACATCATATCACAGCTTATCTTTGTTTGTCAAATTTTATATTCAACAAATTACAGCAACCAAAAACTACGGAGATATTAGAACTTGTTATAACAGGTTCTTAAAGAGATCTTAACATAAAATTAAGCAACAAAAATCCAGTAATGCCAAATAATGCAAGGACTGAACTTGGATTAATAATTCCTTTAGTACTACTCAATAATTTATCATATTTTTTTTTTAAATCTTTATCGTTTAACAAAATTTCATTTATGTTAATTTTAAGTTTTTCTTCAATTTTATTTAATAAAACTTTAATGCGATATGAGCCAACAACGTAGTCATATATACTACTAACTATACCTGATCTGTTAAAATTTTCGTAAATGCTGTTTATACAAATTGGCAAATTATTTTTTTCTATTTTTGTTAAATTATGATTGTGATCTGACAAATAAATTCCATTTTCTAGTGTTGAAAGATCGTTTAATTTAATTAAATTTTGCTTATAATTAAAATAAAAACGGTCATGTACTTCTTCAAATTCACGGCCGTTACAAGTCCCAAAAACTTCGATGTGTCCCTTTGGTACAATTATATATATTTTAGCATTATTGATTTCTTGAGGTTCATGAAATATTGGGGCAAACATAGCATAAATTATAACGTTTTCATTTTTTTCACAGTCAAAATTAAGAAAAACATCGTCTCCACTATGACCTGGACCAGGAACAGGATCCAAAGAAACAACTTTGATATGTACTTTTTCGTTTCCTTTAAATTTTTTTTGCATATCGTTTCCAATGTCAGTTGCAGAAACGCCTCCTCTACTGTGACCTATAATAGTGACTTTTATTTTATCGTAACCATTTTCTAAAAGTTTGACAGTCTTGTCAAAAATAATTTTGCCACCATTTTTACGATTATTTTCTATACTATAACTACCTTCATCTAAAAAAATTTGACTTAAAGCACCAGGAAAATAGCATGACATATTATACTCATTTGTAGATTTTGACTTTTTAAACAAGACATTTTTTCGATTTGGATACAATCTTAAAGCGTCTTTAGAATATTCTGACAATCTAGGTCTAACATTAGTACCTGCAAAGAAAAATCTTAAGTTAGCTGTTTTTTTTGCTGAAACCAAATCTATAAAACAGAAAGAAGACATAAAAATGACTGCTGTAAAAAATGAAGCTTTTACAAAATTTAATCTTTTATAACAGACATAAAAATTTTCCATTTTCATAAATAATAGACTCCTTTCATTATTTGAAAATATCAATTTTTTATAGATTTTTTATTAAAACAACATAAAACTTTCGCAGGAATACTTTACGTATTTCAAGAAAGTTTTATGTTGTTTTCAGGAAAAAGATAAAAAAAGTGATGTTTTTGTAGTTACGAAAGAAGTCTATTTGTTAATTTAACTTCATAGACATTCACTAGGAAACTGTTTTATATCTTCAATATACTTCCTTCATGACTTGAAAAGATAAAAAAAGTGATGTTTTTGTACTTACGAAGGAAGTCTAATGACTTAGAGAAAAATAAAACGAAATTACATCTTGTCAAGGATGACTCATTTTGGATACAAAAAAAATATTTCAAAAATTTTGTTTCGGTTTTAAAATTGAAAAAATTGTATTTTCAATTTTACTTATATTTGGAGTTGCACTAGGATCAATATGTATAAATAAAATTTCAAACGCATCTATGAAAGAAATTAATTCACTTTTTTTTCTAGACCTGAACTATACTTCAAATTTTAATATACACAACCTTATGTACTCTTTTGGTATGTCGTCGATATTTATAGTAGTTATGATACTGATGTCACTTTCTGTATTCGGAATTATAGGAATTTTTTTGTTAATTTTTCTAAAGGGATTTGGTATAGGCTTAATACTAGGTAGTCTTTACATAACGCATTCTTTGAAAGGAATAATATTCGGAATAATAATAATTTTGCCAGGCGCGTTTTTTTCATCAATGATTTTGATATTTTTAGCTTCTGAATCTCTTAAATTAGCAATAAAATTTTCCAAAAAACTACTCCCAAATCCAGGCGAAACTTATATGTGGAACGAACTTGTGAATTACACGAAAAAAGCTGGAATCTCTGTTGTCTTCATTATTCTATCATCTTTTTTGGACTTTGGACTATCCTGCCTATTCTCAAAATTTTTCAATTTTTAACTAGACTTCATTTTGCAACTTAAACGCTGTTTTTAGAAAAAATTTCTCAAAAGCTGCATTTAGATCTATGGGAACATGTTTTAATATTTTCGTTTTTTCCGTTGTTTCGAACAGTAGACTTTTTTCGTAACTACAAAAACATCACTTTTTTTATATTTTCCCTAAAAACAACATAAAATTTTTCTGAAATACATAAAAAAGTATTTCAAAAAAATTTATGTTGTTTTAAAAAAAAATCTATAAAAAATTGATATTTTCAAGTCATGAAAGGGAGTCTATTTTTATTGAAAATATAAAAGGTTACGCTTCTAGGAATAGAAATTACGAAAGAAGTCTGCAAAAAACTGGCTGGGATAGCTGGATTTGAACCAGCGAATGATGGAGTCAAAGTCCATTGCCTTACCACTTGGCTATACCCCAATGGTCTAAGTATCTGTTCCAATAGATTTTATATGAAGATCTTTGAAAAATTTCCTCTCAAAACAAGGCAAAAAACGTAGAAATACTTGCTGTATTTCGAGTATTTTTAAGGATGTTTTGTGGAAAAAGATCCAAAAAGCAATTTTTTCAGTATTGAAGACAGGCTCTAATACTGTTTTGGTGAAAAATTACCGAGAATATGCGTTTTGAAATCTATGAGAACAAGCTATAAATGTGCTGGGGTGGATAATCGGATTTGAACCGACGGCCTCCAGAGCCACAATCTGGCGCTCTAACCAACTGAGCTATACCCACCGTGGCACGCCGAAAGGGATTCGAACCCATGACCTACTGCTTAGAAGGCAGTTGCTCTATCCTACTGAGCTACCGGCGTAAAAAAACTATCATACTTTAAATTTATGCTTGTATCAAGGTACAGTAATTTATACGAACTAAAAATATCAAAATTAAAATTTGTTTCAGCACACTGGTAAAATATTATAGTATAATAATTTATCTTATGCAAGTTTATTTAAAACAACCACACTTTAAAACCAACAGGTGAAAACTCGCACACTATTCTGTATTAATAATTCAAACACTATCACTGGAAATATCTTATAACCTGTCTTCGATACTAGTTAGACTTCATTCGTAACTACAAAAACATCACTTTTTTTATATTTTCCCTAAAAACAACATAAAATTTTTTTGAAATACATAAAGTATTCCTGCTAAATTTATGTTGTTTTAAAAAAAAATCTATAAAAAATTGATATTTTCAAGTTATAGGAAGTCTATTGCTTAAATAACCAATTTATTTATATCTTCAAAAGTGAAAAGTTTAATATTTTTGTTTTCCTCAGCTCTATCAAGGACAGCTTTTGTAAAACCTGATTTAGAAAACAAGTAAAAATAATTGTTTTTGTATTTGAAGATATTGCTTTTTAAAATCAAATTTTCTAAAATTTTTAAATCTGTTTTTTCGTTTGTCCATTTGCATTCAGCAAAAATTGCATCTTTATTTTTAAAAGTCAGAATATCAATTTCCACTTCACATTTTTGATTAGGATCATTACCCCACCATCGGCCCATTTTTCCTATAAAAAATGGCAATTCGTTTTTTCGCATAAGTTCAAAAAAGTACTGCTTGCAAATTTGTTCAAATGCTAAACCCATATAACTACTCAAATTTGGTTCGATTTCGCTATCATAAAGCTGAGAACCTAGTCCAGACACAATGTTGCTCATATTTGGAAATACGAACCTGTACCAAAATCTGAATAATTGGTCATCCAAAATATATATACTTTTTTTACTAACAGATTCAGTCACAGGGATTTCTTTTTTTACGATTCCTAGATCTATAAGGCAGCGTAAGTATTTAGAACACTTATTTGTTTCAAGATTTCCAGATTTTAGAGCAATCTTATTAAGTCTAGAAGCTCCATTTGCAATTGCTTCGATTATTCCATTGTAAGTAGAAGGTTCGCGCAATTCTTGCTTTATAAGATTTGTAGGTTCTTCGTAAAAATATCCTGATGGTGTCAAAAATAGATCTATAATATTGCTTTTCACCGATAAATTTTCATTAATTTGGTTTAAGTATTCAGGAATACCACCTGTTACACTATATAAAATCGATTGATCAACAGCCCCAAATCCTTTTAAAAATTGCCTAGATTCAAAAAAGTCAAATGGAAAAATTTTAAATTGAGCTGTTCTTCTTCCATAAAGTGGACTTTTATAACCTAAAACTTGATTTTCCATGAAACTCATTGATGAGCCGCAAAGAATCAAGAACAATTTGCTGTTTTTAAAATTTTCGTCAATATGCGCCTGCAAAATTGAAGATATTGGATTGAATCCATTTGCCAAATACGGGTATTCATCTATCACAAGGACAATTCTCTCATTTATAGAAATCTTATAAATATATTCAAAAACAACTTCCCAATCAGTAAAAACTGAGGTATTAACCACATTTTCGTTAGTTGTTTTATAAACATCTTTGTTGAAATTTTTAAGATTTGTTTCACCGGATGCTTCACGCGATAAAAAATAAATAGATTTTTTATTTTTGCAAAACTCTTTGATTAAAGCTGTTTTACCAACACGCCTACGTCCGTAAACAATGGCGAACTCAAATTTATCACTTTGATGCAGATTATTCAATTTTTTGAGTTCTGTGGTTCTTCCAAAAAACATAAAATTTCCTACAAAAATAAACAAACTCACAAGTTGCAAACTCGTAAGTTTATTATCTCTCATGTAATTTAATTTGTAAACTCAATATATTAATGCGACTTACAGTTATTAGCAACATTTACAACTAAACAATTCGACAGTAAACAACAACTTCTAAAAAATTATAGACCTTAGAACCGTCTTCAATACTGAAAAAATCGCTTTTTGGATCTTTTTCCACAAAACATCCTTAAAAATACTCGAAATACAGCAAATATTTCTACATTTTTTCCTTTGTTTTGAGAAAAAATCTCTCAAAAATTCGATATTCCCCACTTATTGAAGATAGGTTCTTACAATATGCATAAAACCTGGAGCAACCGGAACATGAAGAAAAGCAAATCACCGTTTACTGTTCATTGTTCACTGCGCGACTATAGGGAGCACATATTTGGTCCTACTGGAATTCATGGAACTGAAAATACCCCGATAAAATGGACGTTTTAATAAAGACCAAAAATATTAACAAGCCAAATTTCTATGCTTTCATGGTAACACGGCCTTCAAAAAAATGCAAATGCGAATTTTTTAAAAATTCTTACCACTACTTTCAATTAAAAAGAAAGCAGTGGTTTTTTTATTGCTGCAAAATTTAAAAAATAAGGAGATTTGAAAAAATGTTATCAGGTTTTTGGTTTTTACTGATTTTAATTTTAACCGGTAATGCTTTGCAATTATTTTATGTTGGCAGATTAGAAGATGAACTGGACAATTTATACGAAATATTAAGAAAAGAGGGTTATGTGAACGGACGTGGAATTTCAAATTATAGGAAATCCAAAAGCAAAGAAACGCGCAAGAATCGGTTTTAGAAATGGCAAAACATTTAGATACACACCTAAAGCAACGCGACTTTACAAAAAAGAAGTTAAAAAAATTTACAGACAACAAATAAAAAAATACTTTGCTGAAAATGTTCCTTTGAATATAAATATTACTGTTTTTCAAGAAAGACCGAAAAGAACGAAAAGCAAAAGCGTTTATTCAGTTTCCAAGCCCGATTTATATAATAGACCTGTTCTAAAACCTCAAAATAATATATAATTTCTGTATGGATAATATAAAAAGATTGGTAGAATTGCCAGAATCCAAATATCAAGTAATATCTGGCATACAAAAATTTACATTTGATAAAATGCTCGAAATACTTGAAAATGCAAATATGGAACGTTTTCATTGCCTTCGAAACGCGAATTAATCAAGGAAAACAGCACAGTTTCAATAGCTATAATTGATGTAACTGAACAAGAAACCGAACGTCCAAAGCCCGTAAAAGATCAACTAGTCATAGATGGCGAAACAGGCCAAATTATCGGTGTTTACGAAGAAAAAGGCTCAGTTCATGATTTGGAGATATTTAAAAGAAGTGGCTATCATTGTAATCGTAATAAACAAAAAAGCATTTGCTTCGTGTTTCTCTTATTTCAGGAATTTATAACTCTGAATTGAGGTTTTAGAACAGGTCTAAGAAGTTGTTTAGTGTCTTTTCAATAATATTGAAATAAAAGCAAGAGTAAGCATTTGATGAAGTGTATGTAATTTTCGTTCACAGTTTT
>Ga0209737_10000871_pt1 | contig 22987 bp, 21 predicted proteins | sample TergutCu122P3_FD_187284 | JGI IMG/M metagenome (GOLD analysis project Ga0209737, IMG submission 187284) | Cubitermes ugandensis P3 segment gut microbial communities from Kakamega Forest, Kenya - Cu122 P3 (SPAdes) (version 2) | ecosystem: Host-associated > Arthropoda: Insects > Digestive system... | reverse complement strand
TTCTTCATGCCAATCTGCGCGCCCTGCTCGGCGACCCGGAAACCGCCCGCGCCCGGCGGCGTGGTGAAACCGCGCAAGACTTTTCCGCCCCTGCCAGCATCGTGGGTTGCCGGGAGATTTCGGGCTGGCAGCGCGTAGGCCGTGTCCTGGAAGTCGACCAGACTCCCATCGGCAAAACCCCGCGCTCCTGCCCGGCCACCTATGTCGGTTTCTGGGACGCGATCCGCAAACTCTTCGCCGATACGCTGGAAGCGCGCAGTCACGGCTGGAACGCAGCGCGCTTCTCCTTCAACACCGGCGCGGGCCGTTGCCCGACCTGCGATGGCGCGGGCCAGACCACGGTGGAAATGAATTTTCTGCCCGACGTCAAAACCCTGTGCGAAGCCTGCAACGGCGCGCGCTTCAATCCGGAAACCCTGCTCGTGCGCTGGCGGGGCAAATCGGCGGCCGACGTACTGGCGATGGAAGTCGATGAAGCGGCGGAATTCTTCGCCGCCCACCCGTCGATTGCCCACCCTCTGCAACTCCTGCGGGAAGTCGGCCTCGGATACCTCACGCTGGGCCAACCCAGCCCGACCCTCTCCGGCGGCGAAGCGCAGCGCATCAAGCTGGTGACGGAACTCGCCAAGGTTCGTCCGGTTCCGGGCGAGGGCGAAGGGATGCCATTGCCTCCCCATCGGCACACGCTCTACGTGCTCGACGAACCCACGGTGGGCCTGCACATGGCCGATGTCGAAAAACTCATCCGCGTTCTGCATCGTCTGACCGAAGCCGGACACACGGTGCTCGTGATCGAACACGATCTCGACGTCATTGGCGAAGCCGACTGGCTCATCGACCTCGGCCCCGAAGGCGGCGAAAACGGTGGCCGGCTCGTCGCCGAAGGCCCACCGGAAATGATCATGAGCGTGCAGGAATCACATACGGGAAAGCACTTGGCGGAGTTTCTATCAACGTCATGCGCTAATATGTAAAACACAAGTGTTTACGAACATTCCATCCTTCCATCTGGAGAACTTCATGACTTTTGCTTTCCGCGCGTTTTGCGCTGTATTCCTCGCGATTGTTGCCATATTCGTCATTTCGGAGACGCAGGCCCAGACAGGCAAGGGGCGCAAAGGCGCGTCGGCGGCGCATGCCAATGAGGACAAAGCGCGCAAAGCCAATGAAGACAAGGTACGCAAAGGCATCATGGATTTCCTCGGTGTGCCCGAATCGGTGGTGGAATCGGTGACCCGTATTCCGCAAGGCGGGCTTTATGAAATCGTGCTCAACAACGGCGAGTTGTTTTACACCGACAATACAGTGAGTTTCTTCATCCTCGGCAATATCATCGACGCCAAAACGCGACAGAATTTGACCGGCGAGCGTCTCGACAAGCTTGCCCGCATCGATTTCAAGTCCCTGCCCTTGGAGCAGGCGATCAAGCGCGTCAACGGCAACGGGCAGCGGGCCATTGTGACATTTGAAGACCCTAATTGCGGCTACTGCAAATATCTGGGGCAGGAACTGCAAAAAGTAAAGGATGTCACGATATATACCTTCCTCTACCCGGTTCTTTCAGAAGATTCCATCGCCAAATCGCGCCAAATCTGGTGCGCCGAAAACAAGGCTGCGACCTGGACTGCCTGGATCATCGACGGCAAGGCGCCGAAAGTGCGCAATTGCGACAGCTCCGTCATTGACCGCAACATGGAATTGGGCAAGAAATTGCGCATAACCGGCACACCCGTTCTGTTCTTTTCCGATGGCGCGCGTGTCGCCGGCTACCGTGGAGCCGGAGACATGGAGATGATATTGGCGGAGATTTCCGCTGTGGCAGGCGAGTAAGCCTGAGATCATAAAATACGACGAGGAAGCGAGCGCCCATGAATAAGTGATAGTTGTTCGTCATTTATTCATGGGGCTTCTCCATGTTGACGGCATCCGCTGTCCTGCATAGAATATTCGCGTTTTACTCAAGGATTTTCCCTTGGCCGTAAGCTGGTCGATCATGCTGGTTTAGGGTGATGACGAGCAGATGGCTTGTCTTCAACTATTCCTTTCAAAGGCAGAAAAATATGTCGTCAAAGCAAGACATTTACATCAAGCTCGATGGTATTGATGGTGAGAGCCAGGATTCCAAGCACAAGGGTTGGATCGACGTGCTTAGCTTCAGCTACGGGGTTTCGCAGTCTTCATCGTCGTTTACTGGGGGCGGCTCTGGCGTAGGTAAAGCCAATTTCGATTCTCTTTCTTTTTCGCATTACGTTGACAAATCTTCTCCGAATTTGTTCATGTATTGCGCCGGCGGAAAGCATATTCCGAAAGTGGAATTGTCGTGCTGCAAAGTCGGTGATGGCGCGCAGGAGTACATGAAAGTCACGATGAACGATGTCATCGTCACTGGCGTTTCTTTGTCAGGTGGAAACTCCGAAACCCAGGTGACGGAATCGGTCAGCCTTTCCTATGCCAAGGTCAAGGTTGAGGTCAAGGAACAGAAAGCTGACGGATCCATGGGCGCTGCGGTAACCGGCACCTGGAACGTCAAGGAAAACAAAAAAGAATGATCGATGCTTGTTGAGCATCAAAACCGCGCGGGCTGAATCTTCAGTCCGCGCGGGGTGAGCGTGGCTTTGCCACTGCCGGAGCAGCATCGAACGGTTGTATGGCCGATTTCTTCATTCAGGATTAAAGTCAGCTTTTCCAAAGGAAATTTATTTCATGGCTGTACAGCAAATCAATGGATCGGTAGGGCAAGGGGGGCTGAATGCCCCGGCAGATATAGAAAAAGTACAAACCCTGCTTAAGAGCAAAGGGCTTTATCAGGGGAAAATCGACAAGCTTTCCGGCGGCAAAACGATTGCTGCAATCAAAAAGTTTCAGGCTCACTTCATGAAGACGCCAGACGGTCGAGTTGATGCTAACGGAACCACGTGGAAAAAATTGACTGGGGTGTTGCCGATGGGAGCGGCTCTGCCTGCGCAATCTGCTGCAACTGATAACTCTGATTTCAGTTTCCCGTTTTCATTCATCCCCCCAAACTGGCGTATAGCTCCTCGTGCGTTCGGATCAAACCGATCGAACGGCAGAAGACATGCCGGGTGTGATCTTTATGCGCCGACGGTCGGAACACCAATTTACGCTGTCGCAGACGGAGTTTTAGTGCGGGGTCCTTATTCTTTTTATGACGGAACAGATGCAATTGAAGTCAAGCATGGTAATTTGCTTGTTCGCTATGGTGAAATAAAACCAGGCAGCTTTACTGGGACAATAAAAAAAGGGCAAAAACTTGCAGAAGTGGGAAGGCTACTCACATATCCCCAGCCAATGCTTCACATCGAGATTTATACGAACGCGGCCTCAAGCGCAAGTTTAACGAATGCGAGCAGTCTTCCATATAAAAGACGTGCTGATGTCACGGATCCAGCGCCATATCTTGATGTGTGGGTCAATAACTTGCCGCAACCTTAAGGAGAAATGAAATGATGCGTAAAACTCTGGTTGTTCTGGCTCTGCTTTCAGTAGGTTGTACTCATGCTGCCAGGCTCGAAGCGGAAGCACTGAAACTTTACCCGTTAACAAAGGTTGATACGAGTGGAGCTTGTACCTTTCAGCTGAAAGGTACAAAGAGTCCAAATATCATGCACTTTGTCCAAATAGGCGTCTGTTTACCTTATGATGAGAAAGGTCTTCCTGCTGATTTGAAAGATTGTTCAGCCCGATCAGTTATAAACATAAACAACAACCAAATGGTTTTGCGCAACATGTTGCAAGATGGAGAGCTTTACTCAGCCCTATATAAAAATGATGATTATGTAGCAGAAATAAAGTCCAAAGAGAGAGATTGCGACAATAAAAAGGTTTCTTGCACTCCTTTTTATCTTGATGCCGTGCTGACCGTCAAAAAAGGTTCTCAGCAGCAAACTTTTGATATGCAAGGCAGTTGTGAATTTGGCGATGAGTAGAGCCTTGTGAAGCTGTAGCTTTTGTGGGCCACCTGACCATGGCGGGCAAGGCGAATAAACAGCGCGCAAAGTGACCGGCTTGCTGCTATGCTGATCGCCGCCCCGGCGCCTTTGATTCTTCCCGCCCGGCTTCACAGGAACAACATCATGAAAGACGCACTGATCATTTTCGATACCACCCTGCGCGACGGCGAACAAAGTCCGGGCGCTTCGATGACGCAGGAAGAAAAACTGCGCGTCGCCCGCCAACTGGAACGGATGCGCGTCGATGTGATCGAGGCGGGGTTTCCGGCGGCATCTCCCGGCGATTTCGAGGCCGTGCGCGCCATTGCCGGAGCTATCCGCGAATCCGTCGTGTGCGGACTGTCCCGCGCCAACGAACAGGACATCATCCGTGCTGGTGAGGCCATCGCTCCGGCAGCGCGCAGGAGAATTCATACTTTTATCGCTACCAGCCCCATCCATATGGAGAAAAAGCTCCGGATGACTCCTGATCAGGTCGTCGAGCAGGCGGTCAAGGCGATCGGATTGGCGCGGCAATATACGGATGACGTCGAATTTTCCGCCGAGGATGCCGGGCGATCCGAAATCGATTTCCTCGTGCGCATCTTCGAGGCAGCCATCCGCGCCGGGGCCAGCACCATCAACGTACCCGATACCGTCGGCTACAACATCCCCGATCAATATGCCGCGACCCTGCGTACCCTGATCGAGCGTGTCCCCAATTCCGACAAGGTAATCTGGTCGGTGCATTGCCATAACGACCTCGGGCTGGCCGTTGCCAACTCGCTCGCGGCTGTCGTGGCGGGCGCGCGGCAGGTGGAATGCACGATCAATGGACTGGGGGAGCGGGCGGGCAACGCCTCGCTCGAAGAAATCGTCATGGCGGTACGTACCCGCGCCGACATCTTCCCGGTGGAGACCCGCATCGACACCACCCAGATCGTGCCCGCATCAAGGCTCGTTTCGCAGATCACCGGCTATCCGGTGCAACCCAACAAGGCCATCGTCGGCGCAAACGCCTTCGCGCATGAAGCGGGCATTCACCAGGATGGCGTGCTCAAAAGCCGCGAAACCTACGAAATCATGCGCGCCGAAGATGTCGGCTGGAGCACGAACAAGCTGGTATTGGGCAAACATTCGGGCCGTAACGCCTTTCGCGCCCGCTTGCAGGAAATCGGCATCGAAATCGGTTCCGAAGAACAACTCAACGCTGCCTTCGCCCGTTTCAAGGAATTGGCCGACAAGAAGCACGAGATCTTCGATGAAGACCTCCATGCCCTGATGAGCGATGAGGCGCCCGACCGGGAACACTTCCGCCTGATCTCGACGCGCGTCCATTCGGAAACCGGAGAAACCCCGCAAGCCGAAATCACCCTCTCGGCAGGCGGCAAGGAAATCCGCAGCCGCGCCACGGGCTCCGGCCCCGTGGACGCCGCGTTCAAGGCCATCGAGAGCATTGCCGAGAGCGGCAGCAAATTGCTGCTCTATTCAGTCAACGCCATCACCACCGGCACCGACGCCCAGGGCGAAGTCACCGTGCGGCTTGCGCGCGACGGGCGCATCGCCAACGGGCAGGGGGCGGATACCGACATCATCGTCGCCTCGATCAAGGCCTACCTGAATGCACTCAACAAACTGCATGTGGGCAGCGAGAGGTTGAATCCGCAGTTGTAGGGAGTTTGAACGGGCGCTTTCCGTTGAACAGGTTTTGAGCGCAATCCTCGTCATGGATGACGGGCGCTTCCCTGCGCACCGCAACAACAAAACAGATCACCATTCCCGTCAAAGACGTTTGGCGGATATAATTTGAAAGTATCCCCATGTTTTGTCCCCTGGGGCAAAGGAAAAAGATCATGACCGATCACAAGAAAGACCTCAATTGTGAACGCAGGAATCTCCTGTTGGCGACCTCTGCGGTCGGTGGCGTGGCCGTGGTGGCTGCCGCCGCACCATTCGTTGCCAGTCTGGCGCCATCGGAGCGGGCAAAAGCCGCCGGTGCGCCGGTCGTCGTGGATATCAGCAAGCTCGCTCCCGGCGAAAAAGTCGTCGTGAAATGGCGCGGCAAGCCGGTGTGGGTTCTGCGCCGCACGCCGGAAATGCTCGAATCGCTGAAAACCGCTCTGGATCATCTCAGCGATCCGAATTCCGAAAAATCCGAGCAGCCTGCCTACACCAAGAATGCCTTGCGTGCGATCAAGGATGAATTCCTCGTCGCCGTCGGTATCTGCACCCACCTTGGTTGCTCGCCATCCGACAAACTCAAGGCCGGAAACGTCGAAGGCATGGCGTCGGACTGGACAGGCGGTTTCTTCTGTCCGTGCCACGGGTCGATGTTCGATCTCGCCGGGCGGGTGTTCAAGAACCAGCCGGCGCCGGCCAATCTCGAAATCCCGCCGTACAGGTACCTTTCCGATACCGAAATCCTCATTGGCGAAGATTCCAATGATTCCAAAGGGGCTTAAAGCATGGGCTCGAATACTTTCCCCAAATATAAATCGGACGGCTCGCGCCTCGGCAACCTGCTGGAGTGGACGGATGCCCGTTTTCCGCTGACTTCCCTCTGGAAGGCGCACCTGTCCGAATACTACGCGCCGAAGAACTTCAACTTCTGGTACTTCTTCGGCTCCATGGCCATCGTGGTGCTCATCATCCAGTTCGTGACCGGGATTTTCCTGACCATGAACTACCAGCCAAACGGCATGCTCAACGCTTCGGGCATTCCGATCGCTTTCGCCAGTGTCGAGTACATCATGCGCGAAGTGCCCGGCGGCTGGTTCATCCGGTACATGCACTCGACCGGCGCGTCGGCCTTTTTCATCGTCGTCTATCTGCACATGTTCCGGGGCATGCTCTACGGTTCGTACCGCAAGCCGCGTGAACTGATCTGGATTTTCGGCGTTCTGATCTTCGTCGCCCTGATGGCGGAAGCCTTCATGGGCTACCTGCTGCCCTGGGGGCAAATGTCCTATTGGGGCGCGCAGGTCATCATCAATCTCTTCTCGGCCATTCCTCTTGTCGGCCCCGATCTGTCGCTGCTCATCCGTGGCGATTTCGTGGTTTCCGACGCCACGCTGAACCGTTTCTTCGCGTTGCACGTCGCGGCCGTGCCGCTGGCCCTGCTCGGGCTGGTCGTCGCACACATCCTGGCGCTGCATGAAGTCGGCTCGAACAACCCGGATGGCGTGGAAATCAAGAAGTTCAAGGACGAAAAAGGCATTCCGCTCGACGGCGTGCCCTTCCATCCGCAATACACGATCGGCCACGATCTGCCCGCCAGCGTGATCCTCCTGATCTTCTTTTTCGGGGTCGTCTTCTTCTGGCCGGAAGGGGGCGGTTACTTCCTGGAGTACAACAACTTCCTGCCTGCCGATCCCATGAAGACGCCGGCGCACCTCGCCCCGGTGTGGTACTTCACGCCGTTCTACTCGATGCTGCGCGCGATGGTCTGGAACTTCTTCTGGATCGACGCCAAGTTCTGGGGCGTGGTGGCCATGGGCGGTGGCGTGGTGATTCTGGCCTTCCTGCCCTGGCTCGACCGCAGTCCGGCGAAATCCATCCGCTACCGCGGCCCGATCTTCAAGACCCTGCTCGCCATCTTCGTGTTCAGCTTCCTGATCCTCGGTTTCCTGGGAACCAAGGTTCCGAGCTATTACTTCTTCGGCTACACCCCATCCGAAGGTTTCAACCCGCTGAACTACCTGCTCTCGGGCGCCATCCTCACCCAGGTGTTTACCATCTACTACTTCCTCTTCTTCCTGACAATGCCGTACTGGTCGAAGATCGACAAATGCAAGCCAGTTCCGGAAAGGGTGACGTTCAAATGAAAACGCATGCAATCAACCTTCTCAAGCGCCTTGCTGCCGTTGTTCTTTTCGTGCCAGCCCTGGCAATGGCTGCCGGTGGGGACGTCCACCTGGACAAGGCTCCGGTCAGCACCGATCAACAAAAACTCCAGCGCGGCGCAAAACTGTTCGTCGATTACTGCCTGAACTGTCATGCCGCCTCGATGATGCGTTACAGCGAGTTGCGGAAAATCGGTTTCGACGACAAGGCGATCGCCGACAATCTGATCTTCACAGGCGGGAAAGTCGGCGACCTGATGACCGTTGCCATGACCCGCGACGATGCCGAAGCCTGGTTCGGCACCGCGCCGCCCGATCTCTCCCTGATCGCGCGCGCCAAGGCGTCGGAAACCGCCTCGGGGGCCGATTACCTTTATACCTACCTGCGCACCTTCTATAAGGACGAAAGCCGTCCGACAGGCTGGAACAACAAGGTATTCCCCAGTGTCGGCATGCCGCATGCAATGTGGGACAAGCAGGAAAGCATGTCGGAGAGCGAATACGACGAAACGGTGGCCGATCTTGTCTCCTTCCTGGTCTGGATGGGCGAGCCGGTTGCGGGAACGAGAAAGATGATCGGTATTTTCGTCCTGATCTTCCTTGCCGGTTTCTACGTGCTCACCCACAAGCTCGGGAAAACCTACTGGAAAGACATTCATTGACCGTAAACGTGACATGCGGGGTTTCCGGCCCCGCATGTTTTAGTTTACCTTCTCGACTTTTTTACGCACCGCCCCATGCGGTGCTGTTTCATTTCTGACCTCCCGGAGCAGCCCAACCATGATGAATCTATATTCCGGTACGACAGACCCATTCAGTCACCGCTGCCGGATCGTGCTCTACGAAAAGGGCATGGATTTTGAAATCATCGATGTCGACCTTTACAACAAACCTGAAGACATCGCTGTCATCAACCCCTACAACCGTGTGCCGGTGCTGGTTGATCGCGATCTCGTACTCTACGAAGCGAACATCATCAACGAATACATCGACGAGCGTTTTCCGCATCCGCAGTTGATGCCGCCCGACCCGATCATGCGCGCGCGCGCGCGTCAGTTGCTGCACACCTTCGAGCACGAGATGTTCGAGCATATCCCGGCGCTCGAAGAGAATCAGGCAGGCGTCGAAAAAAAGCGCGCCCATGTCCGTGATCAGCTCATCCAGCTTGCGCCGATGTTTTCCAAGCAGAAGTTCATGCTCGGAGACGAATTTTCCATGCTCGACGTGGCCATCGCCCCGCTGCTGTGGCGGCTTGAACTCTACGGCATCGAATTGCCCAAGGCGGCCTCGCCGATGATGAAGTATGCGGAACGCATCTTCAGTCGTCAGGGATTCATCGACGCTCTGACGCCTTCCGAAAAGGTCATGCGGCGATAGCGGGCAGGGGAAGCCTCTGATGGTATCCACCAAGCCTTACCTGATACGCGCCATTTACGAATGGTGCGTCGATCAGGGTTTTACGCCCTACATCGCGGTCAAGGTCGACCAGCACGCGCGCGTGCCTTCCGGTTATGCCCATGAAGGCCAGATCGTGCTCAACCTCAGTCCCGAGGCGACCCATCAACTCAGGATCGACAACGAACAGGTGACATTTCAGGCGCGCTTCAACGGCGTGGTGCATCAGATCGACGTGCCGATCGGTAACGTCGTGGCAATCTATGCGCGCGAGAACGGGCAAGGCATGGCTTTCGAGGCGTCGGACGCACAGGAACCCGCCGAGACAGCGCCAAGCCCCGCTGAAACAGGCGCGGAACCGCCGGACGAATGCCCGCCGCCGCCTTCTCCTCCGCGTGGCTCACACCTGAAAGTCGTCAAGTGAGAAAGGACATATAAATGACCATGGAATGGAGTGAGCGCTACACATTGGGCATCGCTCGCATGGACGAGACGCACCGGGAATTCGTTGACCTTTGCAACGCGCTCGCCGCTATCGATCCGAAGGACGCAAGCTTCCTCGAACGGTTCGATGCCTTCGTCGAACACACCACCGCGCATTTCGATCAGGAAAACCGCTGGATGGACGCGACGCAGTTTCCTGTCGCCTGTCACCGTGAAGAACACGACCGCGTACTGGCCGTGGCGCGCGAAGTGCGCCAGCATGTCGAAAAGGGCGACCTCTTTCTGGGACGCCGTTTGCTCGAAGAACTGGCGCCGTGGTTCGACAACCACCTCGACACGATGGACACGATGCTGGCGCTTCATCTGAAAAAGACCGGCTTCGACACCGAAACCGAAACGCTGCCGGAAGGTGAAACGTCCCTGCCCTGCGGCAATGACATTTGCGGTTGCGCCGCGCCGCAGGCGGATAAGACGGCCTGAACCGCCTTCCTCACCCGCCCCGGAACGGAAACGCAACCGGCGGCTTTTCCCCGCGCATCAACGCCACGAGCAGCGACGCCGACCCACAGGCAAGCGTCCAGCCCAATGTTCCGTGGCCGGTATTGAGCCAAAGATTCTCGTGATGTCTGCTACGCCCGATGACGGGCACGCCGCCGGGCGTGCTCGGGCGTAGTCCAGCCCAGGCCGTGACGCGCTCGTGGTCGATGGCTCCGGGCAGGCGCATTTCGGCCCACTCCAGCATGGCGCCGATGCGGGCCGAATCAATGTCGAGATCGTAAGCGTTCAACTCAGCCGTGCCCGCGATGCGCAGCCGCTCCCCGAGGCGCGAACAGACGATGCGCCGTGATTCGTCGGTGAGACTCACCAAGGGCGCGCATGTGACGTCGCGCACCGGCGCGGTGACCGAATAACCCTTGAGCGGGTAAATGGGCAGATGTTCACCGAGCGGGCGCAACAACCGCCGCCCATAACTTCCCAGACAGATGACAGCCGCGTCGGCGGACAGCGTATCGCGTCCCCCGGCATGGCAGACCTCGATCCCGGTGATACGCCCATCGGCAACGTTCAGGCGCTCGATGTGCGATCCGTAATGGAAGCGCACCCCGTCGGCAGCGAGAACCTGAGCCAGCGCCTGACAGAAACGCATCGTATCGCCGGATTCATCATCGGGCGCATAAAGACCGCCCGCCAGCCGGGGAACGCTCGCGGCAAGCGCCGGCTCGACCCCGGCGCACTGTATGGCGGTGCATGAACGCAGTTCGATGCCGAAAGCGGCCAGTTCTCCGATGCGGTCTTTGGCGCGCTCAAACGCTGCTTCCTCGAAAAACAGGTGCAGGGTGCCACGCCCCTGGGCGTCGTAAGCATCACTGATCCCGGCGGCTTCCCTCAACTGGCGCAATTCGGCAAGGCTATGAACAGCCATCGTGGCAATGGCGGCGGTGTTGCGGCGGGAGCGCCATGGCAGGCATTCGCGCAGAAAACCGATCATCCACTGCCATTGCTCCGCATCCAGTCTCGGGCGCAGCTTGAGCGGCGCGCCTGCGCGGCCCATCCAGCGCAAGGCAACGAGCGGCGCAGACGGGTTGGCCCAGGGTTCCGGATGACTGACCGAAATCTGGCCGCCATTGGCAAAACTGGTTTCCTGTGCGGCCCCATCCTGGCGCTCGATCACGCTGACGCGAAAACCCGCGCGGCGCAGGAACCAGGCCGTAGTGACGCCGGTGATCCCGGCGCCAAGCACCATCACATGCATGGACATAGGAGATTCATGATTTTTAAGAAGGAAGGGAATCAAGTCTCCTTCCCCCGCTTGCGGGGGAAGGCTGGGATGGGGGCAAGCAGCGCAAAAATGTATGCAATTGAACCAAAACTACGCCAAGGGGCGAATATCATACTCTGCCCATATCGATCATGTTGACGCTCTTGGCCCGGATTGCATCCGGGGGGCTCAGAGGATGCGTGGTCGCGCCGAAAGCGGGATAATCGAGCGTATCTCAATTCTTCTCATCCTCGGGGGTCTTCATGCCGCAACGTATCAGCCTGACTCAGTTCCTCATCGGCGAACAGCGCGCCGGTCGCGTATCGGCGGATCTAAGGCAGTTGCTCGAAGCCGTTGCCCATGCGGTCAGGGCCATCAGGGCAACAGTGTCCAAAGGCGCGCTGGCTGGCGCGCTCGGCGAAGCGGGCACTGAAAACGTGCAGGGCGAAGCGCAGAAAAAACTCGACGTCATCGCCAATGAAATCATGCTCCAGGCCAACGAATGGGGCGGCACGCTGGCGGCAATGGCCTCGGAGGAACTCGAAACCGTCTGCCAGATTCCCTCCGGCTACCCGAAGGGGGACTACCTGCTGCTGTTCGATCCGCTCGATGGCTCCTCGAACATCGACGTCAACGTGACCATCGGCACCATCTTTTCGGTGCTGCGCAACCCGCAGGCCAAAGAGCCGACCGAAGCGGATTTTCTCCAGCCGGGACGCGATCAGGTCGCTGCCGGTTATGCGACCTACGGCCCTTCGACTCAACTGGTGCTGACCGTGGGGGACGGAGTACATGGCTTCACGCTCGACCTTGAGACGGGCGACTTCGTCTACACCTGTCAGTTCATGACCGTTCCCGCCGAGACGCGCGAATACGCGATCAACGCATCCAACGCCCGTTATTGGGAAGCGCCCGTGCAGCGTTACATCGCCGAATTGCAGCAGGGCAAGATTGGGCCGCGCGGCAGTGACTTCAACATGCGCTGGATTGCCTCGATGGTGGCCGACGTCCACCGCGTGCTGACCCGTGGCGGTATCTTCATGTATCCGCTCGACGAAAAATGCCGCGCAAAGGGCGGCAAGCTGCGGCTGATGTACGAAGCCAACCCGATGGCGATGCTGATCGAGCAGGCAGGCGGCGCAGCGACGACCGGGCGCGTGCGCATCCTCGACATCGTTCCGGAACGCCTGCACCAGCGCGTGCCGGTGATCCTCGGCTCGCGCGTCGAGGTCGAGCGGGTAACGTCCTACCATCTCGATCCCGAACCCTGACCGCACGATGCGCTGATGCCATGACCTCCGAAACCTGCCCCTCGCGCGCGTACCGGAAAGGATCATGGCTCATTGTTTGCCTGTTTTTCTGCTTCAGCGCGTTTGCGGACGAAGTCACCCCGGTTGACTCGGTTGAACTGGATGCGCCGCAGGAAATTCAGGCGCTGCTCAAACAATACGTTTTCCTGCTGCGCATGGATGCCAGCACGATCCCCGCAGAAGGGCCGGATCGTTCCGCGCTGACGCGCCGCGCCCGCCGGGAAGTGGCCGCCCTGCTTGCCACCGAAGGCTATTTCACCCCTGAAGTCCGTGTCGACCGAACGGATGCCGCGCGCTGGCGGCTCGTTGTCGAGCCTGGGCAACGAGCCGTCGTGGCGGAAGTCGACATCCAGTTTCAGGGCGAGGGCAGCGAGTCCGGCGAGGCCAATGAACTGCTCCACGAACAGCTACGGCGCGACTGGGCCATGCCGCCGGAAACCCCGTTCCGGCAGGCGGACTGGGAATCGGCAAAACGGACCCTGCTCGATGTCCTGCAAGGCGAACGCTACGCGGCGGCGAAATTCGTCTCATCCAGAGCCGATGTCGATCCCGATGCCGCCAGGGTGTGGCTCAGGATCGTCGTCGATACCGGCCCGACCTTTCGCCTTGGCGCGCTCGAAGTCACCGGCCTGCACGAGTTGCCGTCCGACTTTGTCAGCCGCTACAACACGCTCAAGGAAGGCGCCATTTATCGCCGCAGTGATCTCCTGGCCTTCCAGGAAGCCCTGCAAAGCGCGCCGCAACTGGCCGTCGTGATCGTCAGCATCGACCCGGATCCGCAACAGGCGGCTGCCGTGCCCGTTCGGGTCGCCGTCTCCGAAGCGTCACCGCGCCGCTTCGGGCTCGGCCTCGGTGCTTCGAGCAACACCGGCTTTCGGGTAGAGGGTACATACCGCCACCTCAACCTGTTCAAAAAAGGATGGGAACTCGTCAGCGGCCTGCGATTCGAGCAGAAACGGCAAGCGTTCTACACCGATCTTTTCCTGCCGCCGAATAAAGGCCAGCATCGCGACAGCTTCGGCGTGGGCGTGGACCGCAGCGACCTGGAAGGACTCAAGGTCTTCACCCAGGCGGTGGGCGTGGCGCGCACCACCAAGCGCGGCCATATCGAAACCCAGATCACCACGCGGGTACAGCATGAAGAAATCGAGCCTGAAGGCGTCGAAAAAAGCAGTTACAACACGCTTACCCTGAACCTGGGGCGAACATGGCGCGCGGTCGACAGCGTTCTCAATCCGCGCCGGGGTCATGTGCTCGAACTCCAGCTTGGCGGCGGTCTTGGCCTGTCGCCGCAAGCCAGGGACTTCGGGCGCGCCTATGGGCGAATCCAGCACTACTCCACCTGGGGGGAAGATAACGTCCTGATCCTGCGCATCGAGGGCGGTTACACCTTTGCAGACTCGAAGGATGGCGTGCCGCAGGACTTTCTGTTCCGCGCGGGCGGAACGCAATCGGTACGTGGCTACGCCTATCGCAGCCTGGGCGTAAAAGAAGGCTCCGCCGTCCTAGGAGGGCGCATCCTCGCCACGAGCAGCGTGGAACTCGTGCATTGGTTCCAACCCTCGATCGGGTTGGCCACCTTCGTCGATTCGGGCGATGCCGCCGACACGGCAAAGGACTTCAGCGCCAAAACAGGATACGGTTTCGGCATGCGCTGGCTGAGTCCCGCCGGCCCGCTGGCGGTCGATCTGGCATGGGAACAGGGAAAGGCCCGTCCCAGATTGCACTTTGGGGTATCGGTGGCGTTTTAGGGCAAGGGAGACTGTTCCGTTGAAAGGGTCATTTTTTTGACGTAAAATTAAATCGTCATATTTTGACCTGCTTGAAGGAGAGTCGGCGTGGGAGATAGCGTCCAGTTGTTTGAAGATAAAAGAATCCGTACCGCATGGGACGCCGGAAAAGAAGAATGGTATTTTTCGGTTGTAGACGTAATTGCGGTCTTAACTGAGCAACCAACGCAGCGTGGTGCAAGCAATTATTGGGCGAAGCTGAAAGAACGCTTAAAAGATGAAGGCGCAAATGAACTGCTGACAAATTGTCAGCAGTTGAAAATGAAGGCCGAGGACGGCAAAATGCGCTTAACTGATATTGCTGATACCGAACAGCTTTTACGCATTATTCAATCCATTCCTTCCCCTAAGGCCGAACCATTCAAGATGTGGCTGGCGGCTGTTGGTCGCGAACGTATTGATGAGACCATTGACCCGGAACTGACGATTGAACGCGCCCTTGAAACATATTTGAAAAAAGGTTACTCCCGTGAGTGGGTTAACCAGCGTTTGCAAGCGATTCAGGTGCGCAAAGAGCTCACAGACGAATGGCACGACAGGGGTGTGAAAAAAGGCATTGAATATGCAATTTTAACAGATGAAATTTCCAAAGCATGGTCTGGCATGACAACCAGACAATATAAACGTCACAAGGGTTTGAAAAAAGAAAACTTACGGGACAATATGACCACGTTGGAGTTGGTGCTGAATATGCTGGCCGAGGCGACGACAACCACCCTTTCCAAAAAACAGAAACCGGAAACTCTTGAAGAAAACAGGCAGGTTGCGAAAAGCGGCGGTGATGTAGCTGGAAATGCTCGGCGAGATATTGAAAACCGCACTGGCGAACCCGTTATTACTTCTCAAAATGCCGTTGATTTTAGTAAGCTCATTTCAAATGTAATTGAGGATTCCGGCGAGTGATTTTATTGTAAAGCATCACATGTTTTACCAGAAATAAAGTCGGTGGCGTTTTAGAAAGCTTTCCACTCATCGAGCGTCAAGCCTCCATCCTCAAAGCAACAACATATACTCACGCATCGCCCGCATTTCCTTTGCCTGCGCCAGCGCCTTCCGGGCTTCGTCGCAGTGGACTCGCACGGGCAGAACGAGGTGGCGGCGACGGTCCCGCGATTTGAGTTCCATGAAAAGAATCGACTCCGCATCCGCGTCATGACAGGCGTCTTCCTGGATGACGCCTCTGCGCGTTACCCATAGCCGCGTTGGATCGAGGCTCAACGCCTGCTCGGGGTGCATCAGAAAATTGGCCAGTTCATTGATGATTTTCTCGGGTTGCAGGCGCAGGAATTGTTGTTGCAAACGCTCGTCCAGCGCGGCAATGCGCCGTTCCGGGAAGATTTCGCCTGTAACCGCCGGTTGACTGCGCTGGCGGGCGCGTTCCATTTCGCGTTCGGTCTGAAGCGACCTGTAAGTTTCCCGCGAATGCGCAAGGTGTCCGGCGAAAGTGAGCAGCAGGCTGTCGAAAGCGGCCTCCAGGAAAGCATTACGGGCCGAAGCGGGGTCCCCGGCAGGCAGGATGATCGTCTGGTTGGAGAACTGGAGCAGCGTCTGCGGAACATCGGTCGTGATGATCTCGCCCTGCATGGCGACGCCCAGCACATTTTTATCTACCCGCCGTGCTGCCATCAGGGCGATGAAACTGTCTTCCTGCCAGGATCGGGACTCGGCGAGATAGGTTCGCACCGGCGCACTGGCGGCCAGCATGGCGCCGATGTCGTCGGCAGAGGCAAACAGGGCGTGCACCAGCGAGTCGCTGGCGAAGCTCTGCCGGTTGATCGTTATCGCTGGCGGCAGGCTATCTACCAGCCGGGCGCAGAATGCGCGTGCATGCGCAACCGGCGCGGCCAGCCGGGCGGCGAAACCCGGTGTGACGGCAAGCACCTTGTCCACCAGGGTCGCGACGCGCTGCAAACCCGCCTGATTGTCAGGGTCGGGCGGCGGAGCAGGCGGGGGGAAAAGCCGGGAAAACAGACTCATCGGAGCGGAGTCTTTCTTGAGATAACGTCAGGAAAACCTAGACCATGCCCTGTTTCTTCAGGAAAAGAGCATGGTTTTTTAACGCTGTGACCGTCTTTTTGAGTTGCATCGGGTTTCTAGCCGGAAATTTCTCAAATTCTTTCCGTCATGCGGTCTTGAAAACTCTCTACCCCGTCCCTATTATTAGCACTCGTTGCACATGAGTGCTAACGCCCGATCGACATCGGGACTGACCCATTTTCCGGCGAGCATGATGCTCGCCTTGCTGATTCTAAAAGAGAGGAGTCCAACCAATGAAAATCCGTCCCCTGCACGATCGCGTGATCGTCAAGCGTCTGGAAGCCGAGCGCAAGACCGCCAGCGGTATCGTCATTCCGGATTCTGCGGGTGAAAAGCCCGACCAGGGCGAGATACTGGCCGTAGGCAACGGCAAGATTCTCGACGACGGCAAGGTTCGTCCGATGGCCGTCAAGGCTGGCGACCGTGTCCTGTTCGGCAAATACGCCGGGCAAACCGTCAAGGTCGATGGCGAGGAACTGCTCGTCATGCGCGAAGAAGACATCATGGGCGTGGTCGAAGCCTGAGCGGCTCGTCCCACTGACCCTTCCAATTTACCCAACTGAATTTTCCTGGAGTCATAAATGGCTGCTAAAGAAGTCAAATTTGGCGATTCCGCTCGCGAGCGCATGGTCGCCGGCGTCAACATCCTCGCCAACGCCGTCAAGGTCACCCTCGGTCCCAAGGGCCGCAACGTCGTGCTGGATCGCGCTTTCGGCGCGCCCACCGTCACCAAGGACGGCGTTTCCGTCGCCAAGGAAATCGAACTCAAGGACAAGTTCGAGAACATGGGCGCGCAGATGCTCAAGGAAGTCGCCTCCAAGACCTCCGACGTTGCTGGTGACGGCACCACCACCGCCACCGTGCTGGCCCAGTCCATCGTGCGCGAAGGCATGAAGTACGTCGCCGCCGGCATGAACCCGATGGATCTCAAGCGCGGCATCGACAAGGCGGTCGTTGCCACCGTCGAAGAACTGAAGAAGATTTCCAAGCCCTGCCAGTCCAACAAGGAAATCGCCCAGGTCGGCACCATCTCCGCCAACTCGGACGCCGACGTCGGCAACATCATCGCTCAGGCGATGGAAAAGGTCGGCAAGGAAGGCGTCATCACCGTTGAAGACGGCAAGAGCCTGAACAACGAACTCGATGTCGTCGAAGGCATGCAGTTCGACCGCGGCTACCTCTCGCCCTACTTCATCAACAACCCGGACAAGCAGGTTGCCATCCTCGACAACCCCTTCGTTCTGCTCTTCGACAAGAAGATTTCCAACATCCGCGACCTCCTGCCGGTGCTGGAACAGGTTGCCAAGGCGGGCCGTCCGCTGCTCATCATCGCCGAAGATGTCGAAGGCGAAGCCCTTGCCACCCTCGTCGTGAATAACATCCGTGGCATTCTCAAGACCGCCGCCGTCAAGGCACCCGGTTTTGGCGACCGCCGCAAGGCCATGCTCGAAGACATCGCCGTCCTCACCGGCGGTCAGGTCATCGCCGAAGAAGTCGGCCTCACCCTCGAAAAAGCCACCCTGCAAGACCTCGGTCAGGCCAAGCGCATCGAAGTCGGCAAGGAAAACACCATCATCATCGACGGCGCTGGTGAAACTTCCCGCATCGAAGCCCGCGTCAAGCAGATTCGCGCCCAGATCGAAGAAGCCACTTCCGATTACGATCGCGAAAAGCTGCAAGAGCGTGTTGCCAAGCTTGCGGGCGGCGTGGCCGTCATCAAGGTCGGCGCTGCCACCGAAGTCGAAATGAAGGAAAAGAAGGCTCGCGTCGAAGATGCCCTGCATGCCACGCGCGCTGCCGTTGAAGAAGGCATCGTTCCTGGCGGTGGCGTTGCGCTGCTGCGCGCCCGTGCCAAGGTTGCCGCGCTCAAGGGCGACAACGCCGATCAGGACGCCGGTATCAAGATCGTCCTGCGCGCCCTGGAGCAGCCCCTGCGCGAAATCGTTGCCAACGCGGGTGACGAGCCCTCCGTCGTCGTCAACAAGGTCATCGAAGGCGAAGGCAACTTCGGCTACGACGCCTCTACTGGCGAATACGGCGACATGGTTCAACAGGGCGTGCTCGACCCCACCAAGGTCGCGCGCACCGCGCTGCAAAACGCCGCCTCCATCGCCGGCCTGATGCTCACCACCGACTGCATGGTGGCCGAGCAGGTCGAAGACAAGCCAGCCATGCCCCCGATGGGCGGCATGGGCGGCATGGGTGGAATGGGCGGCATGGACATGTAAGTCCATCCGGGCACAAGCCCATCATGAAGTGAAAACGGCCCCGCTTGAAGCGGGGCCGTTTTTTTTCGGATGTGCCCTATCGCCATTGACTTCACCGCCCCCACCGCTATAATTCGCCCTCTTCCGGCCAGTTAGCTCAGTTGGTAGAGCAGCGGACTGAAAATCCGCGTGTCCTTGGTTCGATTCCGAGACTGGCCACCAAAAATCAAAGGCTTGCAAGTTTTTACTTGCAAGCCTTTTTGCTTTGTGGCGCTAGATACTCTGTCTGTTCAGGACACGAGTTGGAGAAGCTGGTCCCCAGTCCCCACATGATTATATTGTGCTGTATATTTAGATTATGGATATAACTAAAAGGCACCAGATAATCAAACATCTGCAAGCGACACTCCCCCGAGGAGCGCCGTTCGATTTGGCTGTGCTTGAATCCTTCGGCGTTTCACCCCAACTGGCCGCCCGCTACGTGGAAAGCGGATGGCTGCTCCGCCTGGGGTATGGAGTCTACGCTTTTCCTAATGACGCTTTCGATGTGAACGGTGCTCAGCTTTTCCTGCAACGGCGCGTTGCCAGCCTGCACGTCGGTGGCAAAAGCGCGCTGGCCTTGCAGGGGGTGCAGCACAACCTGACCACACGCGATACGTTGGTGCTCTGGGGAGAAGCCCGTTTTGTGCTGCCCGCTTGGTTTACCGAGCGCTTTCCGGCGCGCTATGTGAATGCCAGGCTGTTCGATTGGCCGGATTCCGGGCTGGCCGAAAAAACCCTGCACACCCCGCCCGGACAACCGCAGGGGTTGCAAGTGGCTGTGCCTGAGCGTGCTGCACTGGAACTGCTATACGAGGCAGGCGCTCGGGAAAGCCTGTTCGATGCACGCAATCTGTTCGATGGCCTGCGTTCGCCCCGAAAGGAACTTCTGGGGCAGTTACTATCTTGTTGCACCAACGTGAAAGCAGTGCGCCTGTTTCTGACTTGGGCGCGCGCGACCAGAGTCGTCGATGTCGATGACTTGCTGCAACAGTACCCTGTACGTACCGGCAGTGATAAGCGTTGGATGAGCCGCCTCGATGACGGAACCTTGCTTAGCCTGAAACCCCATGGATAGGCACTACGCTGACACGGTTCGTTTGTTGTTGGCCATTACGCCCGACGTGTTCGCCAACGACATTTTCGCCCTGAAAGGCGGCACGGCCATAAACCTGTTCGTGCAGAACATGCCCCGCTTGTCGGTGGACATCGATGTGGCCTATCTGCCTTGGTCAGTTCCCAGAGGGCAGGCGCTACAGGCGATCAACCGGGAACTGACCGCGATCGCCCAACGGATTGCATCGCTTAATGTGCAGGCGCGCCTGATTAGTAGCGAGGAACCTGGGGACACCAAGCTGATCGCTGAAAATGAAACCAGCCAGGTAAAGGTCGAGGTCAACATCGTATTCCGGGGAACCGTACTGCCGGTCACTCGCCAGACCCTGAGCGCCAGAACCAGCGATCTATTCGGAGTGGAGTTCGCAGTACCGATGCTGGATACTGCCGAACTTTATGCCAGCAAGTTCGTTGCAGCGCTGGATCGGCAACATCCGCGCGACCTGTTCGATGTCTGGCGACTGTTCGAGACGGGCGGGATTACCGATGCGATGGTCGAGTGTTTCGTCGTCTATCTGGCCGGACACAACCGACCCACCCATGAAGTGCTGTTCGGGAACGACAAGAATATTGCTGCCGAATACGAGCGAACCTTCGTTGGGATGACGGAGATGGAATGTTCCCTGGAGCGCTTGCTTGAAACGCGCAAGCAACTGAGACGCGAGCTATCACGGCGTTTGAGCGTAGCGCATCGTCAATTTCTGAGCAGTCTGGCACGCGCGCAGCCACAGTGGTCGCTACTGCAATGCACGCATGTGGAGCAACTCCCGGCGCTACGCTGGAAACTCACCAATCTGGAAACCTTCCGGAAACGCCGACCACGCGATTTCATCGCACAGGCGGACGCACTGGAAGCAGCGCTGACCGCCGCTCAACAAACGTAGCGCAAAGTGATCCCGCTGCGCACGGCGGGTATCGCGAAAAAAGCAAGCAATACCGAGCGCCCTTGGACGGCTACGAACCTCCTTGATGTCTACGTGCGTTCAGAATTTTTCATTCCTTCCGGAAGTCATAAAAAAGCTCGAATAACCAAATCAGCTATGACCGGAAGATGTTACACTTAAATATTACGTGAAATAAATCACGGCCACTCCGCCGGGGGGGCCTGGGAGAGGAGTCAAAGCATGCCCATTGCTGTCGTAAATGCCCGTCTGTACATGGCTGGTTGCAAGCGCAGACGCGGTATACGCACGGCTGCCGTATGCGCGGCCCTGGCGCTGTGCCTTGTGCGCAGCGTTCCAGCCGCACCGCCGCCGGAAGTGGAGGGGGAGGCGAACCGGGCGCAGCAGGAACAAATCCTGCGCGAGCAGCAACGTGAGCAACAACTCCGCCGACAGGTGCAGCCCCCGGTCGATGTGCGGCTGGACGATCCCGCCCTCCCGGCAAGTCCTCAAATCCTGCCCCAGAACGAAACGCCCTGCTTCGCCATCGAGACCATCACTCTTGTAGGGGATTCTGCCGAGCGTTTCCAGTTTGCGCTACGCAAAGCCCTCGAGCGATCAGGGTTCAAACCCGGCATGTGCCTGGGGGCGCAAGGCATCAACCTGCTCATGACGCTCACCCAGAACGCAGTCATCGAGCGCGGCTATACCACCACCCGCATCCTGGCAGCGCCGCAGGATCTGAAGAGCGGACACCTGGAATTGACGGTCGTCCCCGGTCGCATCCACAGCATCCGCTACGATCAGGAGAACAGGGAAACCACGAACGCCGGGCGCATCGCCCGGGTTGCCAACGAGTTCCCGGCTTCCAAAGGCGACATCCTGAACCTGCGCGATCTGGAACAGGGTCTGGAGAATCTGAAGCGCGTACCCACGGCGGAAGCCGACATCCAGATCGTACCCGCCGAAGCCCCCAACGAGAGTGATGTCGTCATCCGCTGGTCACAGCGCAACATTCCCTTTCGCGTCATGCTCAATCTCGACGACTCCGGCTATCGCTCCACAGGTCGCTACCAAGGTAGCGTCGCCTTGTCCGCCGACAGCCCCCTGGGGTTGAGCGATCTCTTCTACGCCTCCTACAATCAGAACCTTGGTCACGCTCCCAAACAGTCCGACTCGGATGGGCGCACCATCAAGAGCAGCACGCAAGGCTATGCCCTGCATTACTCGGTGCCGCTCGGCAACTGGCTCTGGGCGGTCAATCACAGTTTCTACCGCTATCACCAGGCGGTCGCCGGGCTCGATCAGAACTACGACTACAACGGGGAAAGCAGCACTTCTGACGCGGGTCTTACCCGGCTCCTCTATCGAGACGCGCACCGCAAGACCTACGCGGGGCTCAAACTGTGGCATCGCGACTCGCGCAACTACATCGACGACACCGAAATTCCTCTGCAACGTCGGCGCACCTTCGGCTGGGCGCTCAACCTGGATCACAAGGAATACCTCGGCAACGCCACCGTGAGCCTGGGCCTGGGCTATAAGCGCGGCACCGGCGCGGGCGGCTCTCTGCGCGCGCCCGAAGAAGACACGAACGAAGGCACGAGCCGCCCCAAAATCATCACTGCCAATATAGACCTGAACTGGCCGTTTGCCGTAGGCGATCAAACCCTCGTCTACGACGCCAGCGTGCGCGCGCAATGGAGCCAGGGGCCCCTGATCCTCCTGGACAGACTCTCCATCGGCGGGCGCTATACCGTCCGGGGATTCGACGGCGATACGACGCTGGCCGCAGAGCGTGGCGGATTCTGGCGCAACACCCTGGGCTGGCAATACAAGGCAGGCCATCAACTCTACCTGGGCGCAGACATGGGCAGGGTATCCGGCCCCTCGGACTCTGCGTTGGCCGGGCGTTACCTGGCCGGGGCTGTCGCTGGCGTAAAGGGATGGTTCAACCCCAAAGGCCATGTGTTCTACGACTTCTTCATCGGCGCACCCCTATCCAAACCGAAACAGTTCAAAACCGACTCCTACACCGTCGGTTTCAACCTGAACTACTCACTGTAATCCTGCCGATCAGGCAACCTCCTTCATCCGGAGACCTACCATGAACAAGACCCTCTACCGAGTCATCTTCAACAAGAATCGCGGTCAGCGGATGGTGGTTTCCGAGATATCCAGGCGCGAAGGCAAGGCTGCGGGTGAAGAGGCGTGCGG
>Ga0209737_10000870_pt1 | contig 22987 bp, 18 predicted proteins | sample TergutCu122P3_FD_187284 | JGI IMG/M metagenome (GOLD analysis project Ga0209737, IMG submission 187284) | Cubitermes ugandensis P3 segment gut microbial communities from Kakamega Forest, Kenya - Cu122 P3 (SPAdes) (version 2) | ecosystem: Host-associated > Arthropoda: Insects > Digestive system... | reverse complement strand
GGTAAAAAAAATCAACCTTTTTACCACATTGTAATTGCGGATGGTCGTGCACCACGTGACGGACGTTTTATCGAGAAAATCGGCACCTACAACCCATTGACCCATCCTGCAACTATCAACATTAACTTCGATCGTGCATTGTATTGGGTAGAAACAGGCGCTTCTCCTTCCGATACCGTTCGCTCGATTCTGAAACGCGAAGGCGTTTATTTAATGAAACATTTGCGCGGCGGTATCGCAAAAGGCGCAATTACGGAAAACGATGCGAACAAGAAATTCTTAGCTTGGGAGCAAGAAAAAGAGTCGAAAGTAAGCAACACAAAACGTGAAGCAGCAGACCAAACCCGCACCGAAGGCAAAAAACGCTTAGAAGCTGAAACCAAAGTTCGTGAAACCATCGCGAAAAAAGTAGCCGCTAAATATGCGGTAGAAGCAGCCAAAGAAGCGAAAGCAGCAGAAGTAGCGGCAGAAGAAACAGCAACCGAAGAGGTTGTAGCAGAAGTTGCAGCGACTGAAGAAGTTGTAACAGAAACAGCCACCGAAGAAGCAGTTGAAGCAGCAGCAGAAATCGTAGCCGATATAACTGAGCCGGAAGCCGAAGCACCAGTAGCTGAAGAAACCCCAATTACTGAAACCTTAGTAGCAGAGGAAGCCAACGAAACTCCGGTAGAATAGTCACGAAAACGTGAATATGAAATTTCGTACCGAGTTACCTGTTCCTAAATTCCCTTTTCAAATATCTTATCAAGATCCCATTTTATTATTGGGATCTTGTTTTTCTGATCATATCGGAACTTTTTTGTCAAAAAATCGCTTTTTTGTACATTCCAATCCGTTTGGTACACTTTTTAACCCTGTTTCTATTGCAAATACATTAAAAATGACAATGGATCCGGAGTTTTTTACGGATGATTATCGTTATTTTTTTGATAACCATTGGGTAAGTTTTGCCCATCATGGCTCTTTTTCTCATTCTGATGAAAATCAATTTATTAAACAGATAAACCAACAATGGAGTGACACGAAAGCTTTTTTGGAGCAAGCTCGTTTTTTGTTTATTACCTTCGGAACGGCTTATTGTTATAGGTTTATTGAACGGGATTTGATCGTGGCAAATTGTCATAAGATTCCTAATGCGCAATTCGAAAAAAGTCGACTGGAAATTGATGAAATTGTGCAAATTTATCGGGAAATTGTACAAAAATTACAACAGATTAATCCTTCGTTAAAAATAATTTTTACGGTAAGTCCTGTGCGCCACTTGGGAGACGGGTTTCATGAAAATCAACTGAGTAAATCAACATTACATCTTGCTATTAAGCAATTAACAGATAATAAAAACATTTTCTACTTCCCTGCTTACGAAATTTTAATGGACGATTTGCGCGATTATCGGTTTTATGCTGAAGATTTGTGCCACCCGGGAGAAAACGCAGTACGTTATATTGAGGGGATTTTTGCGGACGCTTTTTTTTCGCAAGCCACCAAAGAGAAACAAAAAGAGATTGAAAAGGAAAATAAGTTTTTAAATCACAGACCATTAAAATGAATTTAGAAAATATTTTTCATTCTTATTCTGAGGTAGACTTTCAAGAGCATGCATTGGCGTTGTTTCGTTATCAGTATGAACAGAATGAGGTGTATAGTTCTTTTTGTGATATGTTGAAGACTAATCCAAAGCATATTGCAACGTTGGCACAGATTCCTTTTTTGCCTATTTCTTTTTTTAAAACGCATGAGGTGAAAACAGGAAATTTTGTGCCGGAAATGGAATTTTGGAGTAGTGGGACGACCGCGGTAGGGGCAAGGCGCGACTTGCCCCTACAAAACGAAAATTCAAAACATTTCATCAAAGACATCGCCCTTTACGAACATGCCTTCCTACACTCCTTTCAACATTTTTACGGAAACCCTGCCGATTATTGCTTTTTAGCCTTACTCCCCAATTATTTAGAACAAAAACATTCTTCCTTAATTTATATGATGAACCGGTTAATATCCGGTTCAAAATATGCGGAAAGTGGATTTTACTTGTACAATCTTGAAGAATTACACGAAAAAATCATCATTTTAAAGCAAAAAAAGATAAAAACAATTTTGTTTGGTGTTTCTTTTGCTTTATTAGATTTCGCTGAAAAGTTCACTTTTGAGGCGCCTGATTTAATGGTCTTTGAAACCGGCGGCATGAAAGGTCGGCGTCCCGAAATGGTAAAAGAAGAGTTGCATCAAATTTTGTGTAACGCTTTCGGTGTAAAAAACATATATTCCGAATACGGCATGTGCGAGCTTCTATCTCAAGCATATAGCCATGGGCAAAACCGATTTGCCACGCCCCCCTGGATGAAGCTCTTGCTTCGCGATGAAAAAGATCCGCTCTTTTGCAGCGAAACCCTCAGTACCGGCGCCATCAACGTTATTGACTTTGCTAACCTCTACTCTTGCGCTTTTATCGCCACCGATGATTTAGGCAAAAAAGCCGAAAATGACACAATCGAAATTTTAGGCAGATTGGATACTGCGCAAATCAGAGGATGTAATTTGCTGTATGTTAATTAAATAATAAAAACATTCCAATAATGTTGATTCTTTAAAAGTTCGTCATTTTATTTTTGAAAAAATGTTGTTTCTTTGTAAACCAAAATTTAAGGTATGACTGTAAACAGATTAACCGCTATTTCCGCCATTGATGGAAGATATTATAAACAAGTGGCTTCTCTTTCCGATTATTTTTCCGAATTTGCGCTAATTCGGGCGCGCGTGCTTGTAGAGATTGAGTATTTTATTGCACTATGTGAACTTCCGCTTCCACAGCTGCAAACCGTAAATCCTAATGTTTTTGAAGAATTGCGGGCTATTTACCGCCATTTCTCTGAAGAAGATGCTTGGCATATTATTCAAATTGAAAATGTTACAAATCATGATGTGAAAGCGGTTGAATATTTCCTAAAAGAGAAATTCGACATATTGCATCTGTCCGAATATAAAGAGTTTATTCATTTCGGATTAACCTCGCAAGATGTTAACAATACCGCGATTCCTTATTTGATGGCAGCGTTTCATAGAGATGTTTGGTTTGAAGAGATCGAGAATGTACAACAGCTTTTACGACAATGTGCTACAGAATGGATGCGAATTCCGATGCTGGCGCATACGCACGGGCAACCGGCCTCTCCTACTACCATGGGGAAAGAGTGGTTTGTTTTTTATGAACGTATTGAGAATCAATTGGCGTTGTTTGAAAATATTCCTTTTTGTGGAAAGTTTGGAGGCGCTACCGGAAATTTTAACGCCCATCACATTGCGTATTCAAATATAGATTGGGTAACATTCGGAAACAAATTTTTGGAAGAGAGGTTAGGATTAAAACGTTTGCAAACCACCACACAAATAGAACATTACGACATGGTGGCAGCTTATTTTGATACCATGAAACGTATCAATACTATTTTGCTTGATTTTGCGCGTGATGTGTGGACGTACATTTCAATGAACTATTTCATTCAAAAAGTAAATGAAAAAGAGATCGGGTCTTCTGCCATGCCACACAAGGTAAATCCTATTGATTTCGAAAATGCGGAAGGCAATATTTGCATCGCCAATGCTTTGTTTGAAGGACTTTCTGCCAAATTGCCGGTTTCGCGGCTACAGCGTGATTTAACCGACAGCACTGTAACACGCAATATCGGCGTTCCGCTTGCGCACAGTATTGTAGTACTAAAATCGTTACAACGCGGTATAAATAAACTCATTATCAATAAAGAAAAACTTGATAAAGACTTAGAAAAAAATTGGGCGGTAGTTGCCGAGGCACTCCAAACTATTTTACGTAGAGAAGGTTATCCTGAACCTTACGAGGCATTGAAAACTGCCACGCGAGGCAAAGCAATTACCAAAGAGGTTATCTCCGATTTTATTGATAATCTGAATATTTCGGAAGAATTAAAAAAAGAATTGCGGAGCATTACCCCGCAAAATTATATTGGCATTCAGCCTGTATAAAATTCTGAATTATTTAGCAATATTGAGGTCATGCCCCATTTTATCCTGCTTCGTTTTTAAATATCTATAGCTATCATTTTTCGGTTCAATAATAATCGGAATGGTTGAAACGATCTCTATGCCATGCCCGCTCAAGCCTACTCGTTTGGATGGATTATTGGTAACGAGCTGTATTTTAGTGGCATCCAAATCGCGGAGAATTTGCGCACCCACCCCATAATCGCGTTCATCGGCGCGGAAACCGAGTTCTAAATTGGCTTCCACGGTATCCCGACCTAATTCTTGCAGGTGATAGGCTTTCAACTTGTTTATCAAACCAATGCCACGACCTTCTTGATCCATGTATAGAACCAAGCCTTTTCCGTTATTTTCAATCATTTGCATGGCTGCGTGAAGCTGATCGCCACAATCACATTTGCACGAACCGAGAATATCTCCGGTAACGCACGAAGAATGAACGCGCACCATAACCTCTTCATCTTTTTCCCATGTTCCTTTTTTCAATGCCAAATGTGTTAATTGGTTATTTAATTGTGTATAAGCAACTAAATTAAACGTTCCCCATTTGGTAGGCAATGTAACCTCTACTTCTTTGCGGATTAAAGTTTCGGTTTTAACACGGTATGCGATTAAATCTTGAATAGAAACAATCTTAATATCAAATTGTTTGGCAACTTTCATAAGTTCAGGCAAGCGCGCCATAGTGCCGTCTTCGTTAATGATTTCGATAAGTGCGCCGGCAGGATACAATCCCGCAAGGCGTGCCAAATCAACGGTAGCCTCCGTATGTCCGGCGCGAACCAGCACGCCGCCATCGCGCGCGCGCAATGGATTAATATGCCCGGGACGTCCAAAATTCTCAGGCTTCATACTCGGATCGGCTAATGCCTTAATTGTTGCTGCTCTATCGCGCATAGAAACTCCTGTAGTACAGCCATTTCCAAGCAAATCAATAGTAACGGTAAATGGAGTTCCGTGCAAAGAAGTGTTGCTTGCCACTTGCATTTCAAGTTCTAATTCTTTGCAACGGTCAGCCGTAATGGGCGTACACAAAACACCGCGCCCGTAACTCATCATAAAGTTCACATCCTCAGGTGTAATTTTCTCAGCTGCAATGATAAAATCGCCTTCATTTTCACGATCCTCATCATCTACTACAATTAAAAACTTGCCGGCTTTAAAATCTTCTAAAGCTTCTTCTATGGTGTTGAGTTTGATTTCCATTTTTAAACTTCTTTATTTATTCCGTATTTCCATCCGCCTTATGCGCCATTCATAAGTTTCAATATCGGGATTGGCGGCGTTATATCTAAACGCAATTCTGAAGGAATTAGCATTAATATTTGAGATAGGCAATTGATTACTCCAGCCAAAAGATGCAGGAAAAACAGTAATATTTCCCAACGATTTCCAATCATCAGGATTAAAATTAGTTGTGTTTGAGGTGGTATAATAAACTTGATACGCGTCATACACTTCATTTAACACGGATAGTTGATGCTCGAATTGCAAGTATCCGTTTTGCAAATCCTGATAAGTAATGACAGGAGAAATAAACCAATCGTCCATAGCTATATCATGCCCGAAGACTCCATTTCCGAAGTGCATTATTGCATTTTCCCTGAATCCCCATCGCGTTGTTCCCGGAAAAGACTGAATACTCCATCCGCCTTCTCCTATAGGATTTGAATTAAAAGCAAACGTAACAGATTCCGTAGGTTGCGCTGTTTGAATATCATCTTTGGTTCGAAGCATTAATTGATAAGTGTCTCCAAATATGGTCAATATACCGGTGAGGTTATATTCTTTTTCTTCAATAATCGTACTTCTGAATCTTGCAAAGTTGGAGGTGCGCACGGTAACTTTTTGTGATGTTCCGCTAGCTAAAGGTACATTCACAATCCAATTGGTGGTAAATCTGTTATATGCCAATGGCTCTCCAATGGCTTCGCTTTGAAAAGTAACCCCTTCTAAGCGCACTAATTTATTGACATCTCTAGGGTTTGAAGGGTCTGAAAAATTAATTTCATTGTTTGTTAATGGCTTAGGAAGATTATTAAGACTCGGCATTCCGTCTCTGATAATATACTTGTCAAAATACAAAGAGTTAATCCGCCCTACTTGATCATTATAAAGCCAGCCAATTTGCGGGAGATTATTGTAACTCCCAACCACCAATTCATTTAACACAATCACAACTTTTTGCCCAACGGGATAAATCGTATGCAATCCGGTCATGTCCAATTGCATTTCAACGCCTCTGGTAGAATCTTGAAGAACTATTGATTTATAATAATTTCCTCCCTCATCAGAGCTTACTACAACGGCTCTGAGATAGCGCAATTCTGAAAGTTGCGCAGGAGGCACAATAGGTTTAGGAGGTGTACTCATTTCTCTTAACACATAATAGCGGTGGCCACTATGCGGACCAATGGGCCAAAGTTGCGAAGGCCCCGCTACTTCCCATTCATCTATCCCAAATTCAGGTTCGCCCCATTTTTTGCATCCAAAAAACATAAACATGCTCAAAGATAACACTAATAGAAGTCGTAATTTATTCATAGTATTGTATTGTTTTTATCATTTATTATTTGCATTACCTCATAAATGTAATATTCATGATGGCTAACCTCGGAAAAACATCAGTGGTTTTGTATTGAAAAGCAATTTGAAGATTCGGGTTTGTAGCAATATCTTTACTTAAGTTCAATGCAGTTCCTCCAATGCCGATTTGTGGCATAAACGCTAATTGATTCCAATTTGTTCCATCAATGGTATATAGTACTTGTATGTTTTCGCTCGTACCGGTGTCAAGTCGGTAGGAAAATGAGAACACTATATCTCCATCTCCTGTAAAATTAAATTTTGGAGATACTAACCGGCATACCGTTTCACTTCCGGAGGATGCTTGAATTTCCACGCGTGGTACACGTGTTGCCCCTCGCGAAACATAAGTCCAAATAGATTCTCCTACAAGTTGTTCATTTTTCCATCCTTGCGAAAAAGGATCGACGCTCATGTCAAAGCCCTGCAAAAAATCCGTATGTACAACATCATTTATACTGCGAATAATGAGTTGCGGTGTAGTTCCGAACATTGTTAGTAAACCTGTTACATTCAGTGCTCCCGAAGGCAAAGTATCATTGGCAAATGAGCTATATGGGCTAATTCGGGCAATAATTTCACCTGCTCCTGAGTTAAACCGGATAGGCTGGCTGGCTTCGCCACCAACAACCAATCGTTCTTCATAATATTTCGTTCCGTCTCTCGCCTCTGCAAAATGGCAGTTCACTAACTTAACCAAGGTGTGATAATCTGTTCTTACAATTTCGTTTCGCATTGCAATAACTTTCGGAGCAGGCGGGGCATCCGGAACATTGTCGCGAAAAATATGCCTGTTTTCATCGGCAGCCGGTAGGTTGATCATACGTCCGGTATTGTCAAGCAAGCATAATTGGTAAAATCCAAAAGCGGTTCCGGCGCTATTAGTATAATTTCCTAAATAAAGCCCTTTTGTTTTCACAAAAATACGTTGTCCAATACGATATTTTGTATGGTATGAGTTGTTTGCAATGCGTATGCTCATTCCACCGGTTCCGTCTTGAAAAAAAAGTTCCCTGTAAGAACTGCCAAACTCATCGGTAGAGGTTACAATGCCCGTAATAATAATGTTTGTATCTATGAGCATTACCGGATCATACAATTCACGCAATTGTTGAAACTCGGCCATCGTCATGTTTGACTCTCCGTTAAATCTCAACACCGGTATTTCTTCCTTTTTGAAGCATGCGGCGAATAAAATTCCGGCAATGATTATTAGTATGTGCGTTTTTTTTATCATAATTTTATTTTTTGAACACAGACGACACTGATTAAATTGATTTACATTGGTTTTTAATTAAACGTAAAATTAAATCCTGCAAAAAATGTAGTTCCAAAAGCGTAATAGTATTTGTTTGGATGTTTTTCGGGATCTGAAGTTCTGTGGTCGAAGCGATAGGCTTCCCAAGCAGATGATACTAAATTTTTATTATTGAGAATATTATTTACGCTAATATTAAATCCTATGGTGTAACGCTTTATCCGCCAACTTTTACTCACAGAAAGATCTAACGTAAATTGTCCTTTCATTCGTTCTTGATCTACAATCATGTGATACTCAGGGTCATTCGGAGTAAAAGTTCCAATTGCACTGGAAGTTCTTCTATCGGGATTTATGGCGGCAAATATTCTATCGAAATAGTTGGCATTGATATTTACCCACCAAAAATTATGATTAAATCTAAGTCCTAATGTACCTGCTATTTGCGGAGATCCGGCAACGAAAAAGTTTTTCCAATGTACAGTCTGTTTAACGTCCTCTCCATCAGAATCTAAAATATCTGTTCCGTTTTCAGCATTGGTATAAACTACGGGAGTGTTGCTGTAACGGTAATCGCCAAATGTACCTGCTACAATAAGCGAAAACATGGAAGATAATTTTATATCCGTACCTAATTCTGCACCCAAATGGCGTTGGTTCATGCCTGTAATTGCATCGTTCACCATGGCTTGATGGCCACCATGAAAAAAGCTGATCACCTTTGTAAGATCGTAGAACTGTGTAAAAAATAATGTAGCGCGCATTTTCATAAAAGGATATTTCATGATGTATGACAAATCAACGCTTGCCACTTTTTCGGTTTTCAGATCATTGATATAGGAGTTTCGAATACGTGGCGCTAAAAATGCGTTTAAAACACTGGGGGCGGAGTTTTGGAATTGGCTGTTTAGTACCAAGTAATTACGACCGGTTATTTTGTAAGTAAATCCCGCTTTAGCGCCGCCTTCAAAAAAGGCTTTCACTTCTGATTTCCCTTCCGAATTATCAGGAAAACGTCCGTTTTTCATAAATCCTTCACGCCACATTTGGCTTGAGCCAAGCTGCGCGCCTACATGAAAATCTATTTTTGGGTAAGTAAAATTCAAGATTCCCCATGCTTTTTGACTGTAAATTAAGAAATTATAATCATACCCGAATATATCGCCTTCGTGCAGTTCAACATCCATATTGTTTAGGTCATTATACATCACATTTAAATGATCCGGAAATTCACCTTCGGAGAATTTATCTACATCCAACCAAAAAGCTCCTCCAAGCAAGTCGTTAATTGTTTTATAATTATGTTGTTTTAATCCTCGAATATCCACACCGGCAGAGAGTTTGATGTTTTTATTCAAGTCCATAATCAAATAAGAAGCGCCGCCCAATTCAAAATGGTCTGTTACACGGTTTTCTACCATATATTGGGCGCGTTTTCCTTGATGCGCCGCCAGTTGATTTACAAAGTACATGTTATTCCAATCTATTTGGCGAATATTTTCGTCTGAAAGCCACGCATTTCTCCGAGCAAAAAACATATCGTTCGTGTCTTCATTTGAAATATAGAAGCTGGGCAGGTTGCGATAATAATCGGGACGTGGGTCGGGCACATCGTACCAGTTCAGTCCTGTGGTATTTTCTCTTCCGAAAGAAGTTGCTAATGTAGAAGTTATAGTGTATTTGTTACTTTCGGGAGTAAAATAATGTGTGAGGAAAATGGCAGGTTCAATGTTCGTTCTCATACGAGCATTGCGTTGCTTGCCTTCATACCAACCCCAGTTCGGATTGTAATAATGGGAGTTAACCAAGTCGTATACTTCCTGCACAGCGCCGGCTTGCATACCACGATGAACCGGGGCAACAAAGCCCGTTAAGCTCAAAGAGTGTTCTTGATTTATTTTTTTCTCAGCACCCAAAAAAGCGCTAAACCCAAGATAAGAAGTTCCTGGCACATAGGCAATAGCATCTCCGAAACGTGCAGATGCGGAGCCAACTACCGACCAGCCATTTTTCAACATACCGGAGGCAGCCGTGAGTATAATTCTGTTATTGTAAGTTCTGTTTGTTAGCAAATAAGAGGCGCGCACCTGCTTACGATAACCCGATGCACGAAGATCAAAATTAGAGGCGCCACTGATATTTCCAAAGGCAAAAGTAGCCGGATTCATGTCAATAACACGTTCGGGCCAACGCACCACGTGGTTTAATCCGCCCCATTGCGAAAAAGAAGCCCGACCGGTTACTAAGCTATTCATCATAAATCCGTTTATGCTAATATCCTGATATCTATTGTCATATCCACGATGACGAAAGTAAGCAATACTAAAATTGTAAGAAGTATTATTTTGATACACATCCTGCGAAGCATGGAGCAAGCTGGGAATAAAAGAGGCGCCGCTCTCATCATCCAATTGCCCTTCACTGATACTGCTAAACGAAGAAGCAAAATCCTCCTGTGCATCATACATAAAGATGGTATCGGATTTTGCATTAGATTGTGTAATATCTATTTGAGAATAAGCACTTCCAAATAAAAAAAAGGAAACAGACAAAAAGAAAACAGCTTGTTTCATAAACAAATGTTATATTAAAAAATTAGGGCGCAAATATATTATAAAAAGGGATGTTCCCTTTTGAAAAAATATTTTTTTCGTTTACGAATTTGAAGATGCTTTAATTTGAATTGTAGGGGTAAGGCACGCCTTGCCCCTACAAGCATTTTTCGAATTATTCTTCATTTAATTCATTCAATTCATCCAAACATTTTTTAATTGCCTGAATGTTAGTATCGTAAATCCTTTTATACGTCCAATAAGTCATGGCTACTCCAACTATAAAAGCAACAACTAAAAATGTCCAGTATGAGAAGTCTGCCCCAAGTTCATAATAAGATAAAATTCCAAGTGTATAATAGATAGGGGCAAAACCAAAATAAATAGCTATTTTCTCTTTTTTAAGCATAATCGCGTAAGTATTCACGCTACGCATATTATCCTTAACACTCTTAGAAAAATCAATTTTCATCAAATTTCTCAATTGATAACAAGACCAAATCACCATCAGAATAGCAGTAACAAAAATGGTAACAAACAAAATCTTTGGAAAAAGAAAGTTTTCAAAGCGCGGTAAATGATAACCCCAAATAGAAATTGGAATTCCTAAAAGCCAAACAATTAGATTAATAAAACTAGTATTTATTAATTTGTTCAACGATCTGCTTGATTTTTTTTGTAACATCTCTTGAATAATTTGCTTATTCAATGTTTCATTTTTTTTTAATTGTTCATCTAATACCGTCCAGGTATTTTTTAATTCATGTAATTCCATAGTTTTCTTTTTTTTAATTTTCAGACATTTTTTTTAATTTTTCTTTGATACGTTTAATTTTTATAGCTATATTGTTCAACGTTAATCCGGTAATATCAGCAATTTCCTGATACGATTTTTCTTCTAAATAAAGCAGAATAATCGCACGTTCCAATGTATTAAGTTGATAAATAAGCCTGTACATCTCTTTAATGTTTTCTTCCATAGATTCCGGCGCTATCAAATGTTCATTCAATTCAAGAATGGGAACATGCTGCGGGCGTCTTAGCTCTTTTCTCATCACTGTAATGCAGGTATTCAACGCAATACGATACATCCAAGTAGATATCGAACACTCATTACGAAATTTGGGAAAACTTTTCCATAAATTGTAAACCACTTCCTGATAGAGGTCTGCCAATGGAAATTCATCGGAAATATACATGGAACACACTTTGTAAATAAGACGATCGTTTTGCCGGATCAGTTCTATAAAGGCTTTTTCAATGTTGGAGTTGTACATGGAGTTATTTTTTTCTAATTAGTCGCAAAAGTGGGAATAAAATTACACCAATCAAGCTTAACAAGTGAAAAAATAAAATCTTGCCCACTCTAACCAAAAAAAAAATACTTTTGTAAATTCAAAATAGAATTACAAAACAGTTATAAGTACATATAAATGTCATGAAAAGAGTCATTATTTTTTTATTTTTAATCGGAACTCTCAATGTAGTTTTCGGGCAGAAACAGGTTGAGAAGGTAGAATATGGAATTGTTTTAAGTGGCGGCGGTGCCTTAGGATTTGCTCATATCGGTGCACTTCAAGCGCTTGAAGAAGCAGGGATAGAACTTCCCGTTATTTCAGGAGCAAGTATGGGCGCGCTTATTGGGGCAATGTACGCTCACGGCTATTCTCCCAAAGAGATAAGCGATATTATTGAACGAGAGAAAGTTTACAAAAAGTCAAAAATATTCAATTTCCATTTATTTCGGAAAAAAGGCATTTCAGATCACCGAAAATTGAGCAAAGTTTTAGACAACATTTTTAAAACGAACCATTTTGATTCCTTGCAACGTTTCTTTGCCCTTTCCATGACCGATTTTGTTAATTTGGAAACAGAATATGCTTTTTCCGGCGATCATCTTAAAACAAAATTGATGGCATCTTCTTCTATTCCTGCTTTTTTCGAAGTGATAGAGTTAGATGGAAAAATATATGTTGACGGAGGTGTTATGAATAATCTCCCTATTGAACCTATTAAAGATAAGTGCAATAAAATAATTATGATTGATGTAAGCGCTGTGTATCCGCAAACAGTCAATTCAGGAAAAATAAAAATAGCTAATCGGGCTGTAGCTGCAATGTTTCAGCAGATGAATGCGGATAGAATTGCACAAGCTGATCATTACATCAGATTTGAAGAACTGGCGCCGTATCACATGTTTGATTTTAAAGAATATAAAGAGATTATTCGTATCGGTTACGAAGGTACGAAAAAATATTTGCAGGAGCATCCGGAGTTGCGGTAATAAGATATTGTTGGGAAGCGCATACAGTTTACTTCCAACCTCCACCCAGTGCACGGTAAAGCTCAATTTTCGAGTATGTATTTTGCAAATAATATTGCACCAAACCAATAGCAGAATTCAGTGCATTATCTTCTGCCACTAATAAATCCAAATAACTTGCCTTGCCATTTTTCAGCAACTCCATCGAACCTTCAATGGCATGTTGCAATTGCTCTACTTGAAGTATCTGATTTTCAATGCTATTTTTCGATAATTGATAGATAATAAAGGCGTTAGAAACTTCACGTTGGGCATTCAACATCGTATATTCGAAATTATAAATGGCTTGCAATTTATTTTCTGCGGCCACATTGCGTTGCGTTTTCAATTGACGTTGAGCAAAAATAGGTGCTGTTAATCCGGCTACCAAATTGCCCACAAATGATTGTGGAAAAGAAAACCAATTGGCGAAATTATGGGCGTCGAAACCCACATTTCCGGAAATGACTAACGATGGGTACATAGCAGCGCGTGCGTAGTTCCATTGCTCGTGCACGGCAATGAGCATTTTCTCCGCAGCCACCAAATCGGGACGATTGGCTAAAAGTTGTGCCGGAATGCCGGTTTGCAAAAAATCGACTTCTCCAAATTGCGATGCTAAAATCTTACTCCGCAAAATTTCCATCGGTGGCTTCCCAATTAAAATCGCAAGCTGATTTTCAGTAGTTTGAATATTAATTTTAACCTGCGGAATAGCGGCCAACGTATAAAAATATTGCGCAGAAACTTGGTTTACAGAAATTTCATTCGTTTTTGCAGCCTCTTTTAAGGCTTTCAAAACCTCTATGCTCTCTTTGCGTGTTTTTGCCGATGCTTCATAAATTTGAAGTTGGTTATCATACGAAATAAGTGCGTAATAAGCTGAAGCAATGGCGGCTATCAGTTGCGTTTGCATAGCTTGATAATAAGCTTGCGATTGTTCTAATTGCGCTTTGGCGCTTCGTTTAGCAGAAGCTAATTTTCCCCAAATATCAATTTCCCAAGTGGCAGCAACAGAAGGTGTTTGAATCAATGTGTTGGCTTGCAGCGATAAAATTCCGGCCGATTTTAAAGTTCCATCTACATTTACTCCGGCAATTCCCATGCCCAAATTAACTCCGATAGAAGGCGCAAACATCGCTTTCGATCTCTTGAGATACTCTTGGGCGGAACGAATTTGACTTTCCGCTTTCTTAATGTCGAAATTGTTTTTCAACGCCGTGTCAATCAATGCAATTAAATACGGATCAGCAAAAAAATCGCGCCAATTAATGGTAGAAAAATTAGAAGTATCCACTTCAATATTGCGATACTTACCGGCTTGGCTGTTTAATTCCGGACGTGTATATTTTTTTGTAACGCAACCGGCAAAAACTAATACTAAAAATAAAATTGTAAGAAAGGAGTAGATTTTTTTCATCGCACAAAGAAACAAAAAAAATCAAAAAAGAAAAATTTCCTGTACTTTTGCGCAAACTTTTTAATTAACAAAATTAATAAACGATGAATAAATTACATTACCCGTTTTTCTTCATTTTTCTTGTTTTTTTTATTTTTTCTTGCAAGCCAAAGGTTGCAGAAATACCAATTCCCGAATATAAAGCAATGGAAATTGCTTTGTCGGACGGCATAGTAGAGGTGGAATATCCCACTCAATTGCAGAGTCAGCAGGTTATTGAAATTCGCCCGCGTGTGGAAGGCGCTTTAGAAAAAGTATTTATCAAGGAGGGTGCGCACGTGAATAAGGGAGAACCGTTATTTCAAATCAATCCCGATGTGTACCAGCAACAGGTACTTTCGAGCAGGGCAAATCTTTATGCCGCCCAAGCAAAATTGACCAACGCCGAGTATGAGGTGCAAAAAGTGAGCCCATTGGTGGAAAAAAATATCGTGAGCGATTATGAATTGAAAAGCGCGAATATGAATTTGAAGGTGGCGCAAGCCGGCGTAGAGCAAGCACAAGCCGCATTGGAACAAGCAAATATCAATTTGGGATACACTACCATCACTTCCCCAATTTCCGGTTTGGCAAGTTCCATCAACATTCGCGAAGGCGCGTTGGTGCAAGTAATGTCGCAAACCCCACTGACCACCATTTCGGCAGACGGCGATATGTTTGCTTATTTTTCGGTAAGCGAAAGAATTGTATCTCCAAACGAGCGGCCGGAACATATACCAAAAGCGCGACTTCGGCTCGCTACCGGAGAATTATACAGTGAATTGGGCAAACTTGATTTTGCCAGCGGCATTGTGAACCCTACCACCGGAACTGTTTTGCTAAAGGCTGTTTTTCCAAATCCTAAACGCGAATTGTCCACCGGCTCCAGCGGCACAATCATTATCCCTTTTGAAGTAATTGATGTCGTATTAGTTCCAAAATCAGCCACTTATCAATTGTTAGACAAAACGATGGTAGTTACTTTAGATGAAAATCATGCTACTCGCTCGCAAGTCATTGCTATTGCTGCCGTTAGCGGAGATAATTATGTGGTTTCCGATGGACTGAAACCCGGCGATGTTATTGTATTGGAAGGGGTAAGTAAATTGCGCGATGGGCAGACGGTGAAACCGATTTTTAAATTTTGAATTTTTGAAGAGGTTATTTTAAAAGTTAAAATATTAAACCACAATGTTCACAAAGTATTTTCACAAAGAACACAAAGGCTTGAATTACACAACTTTAAATTTGTGTACTTTGTGCATTCATTGTGTACTTTGTGGTAAAAAAATCTAATAACCATTAATTAATAATTATGCTAAAAATCTTCATAGACCGTCCCGTCCTTTCTACTGTAATTTCCATTGTTATTGTTATTATGGGGTTGGTGGCTTTAACTTCGCTGCCGGTGCAACAGTTTCCGGATATTGCGCCGCCCACCGTTGAGGTAAGGGCAAATTATCCGGGTGCTAATGCCGATGTAGTGCTTAACTCCGTAATTGCGCCGTTGGAAGAAAAAATTAACGGCGTGGAGGGCATGACCTACATGGTTTCTTCTGCCAACAACGATGGTAGCGCCACCATTCAAGTGTTTTTTACGTTGGAAACCGACCCCGATATGGCGGCGGTAAATGTGCAAAATCGTGTGGCTTCAGCCACCAGTAGTTTGCCCGCAGTGGTTAATCAAATGGGAGTAAGCACTGCTAAAAAGCAAAACAGTATGGTATTAGTATTGTCGGTAGCGAGCAACAATGCCGATTACGATGAAACATTCGTTCAAAATTATACGCGTATTTATATTCTTCCGGAATTACAACGTGTGGATGGTGTGGGCGATGTGAAAGTGTTCGGCGCCCGCGATTTCTCTATGCGCGTGTGGTTGCATCCTGAGAAATTAGCCGCTTTTAAACTTCAACCCACCGATGTGATGCAAGCTATTAAAGAGCAAAGTTTGGAGGTGGCGCCGGGAAAAATCGGCGCAAATTCTACAGAGGCGTTTCAACTTACTATAAAATATAAAGGACGTTTGACCGAAGTTTCAGAATATGAGAATATTGTGCTTCGCGTGAGCAACACCGGCGAGATTTTGTATTTAAGAGATGTAGCCACCATTGAGTTTGGCGCATTTAATTACGATATTATCGGACGAACCAACGGCAAACCTTCCGTTGTTATGGCAGTATATCAAATGAAAGGCTCTAATTCTCAATATATTTCCACAGAGATTAAAGCAAGATTAAAAGGTCTCGAAGCCAATTTGCCCTCCGGCATGCACTTCGATTTGGTGGTGGATAGTCAAGATTTTTTGGATGCCTCCATTCACGAAGTGGTGAAAACATTGATAGAAGCATTTATTTTAGTGTTTTTAGTAGTATTTGTTTTCTTGCAAAACGTGCGTGCCACCATCATTCCCGCCATTTCGGTTTTGGTAGCCTTGGTGGGAACGTTCATGTTTTTACAAGTTTTCGGATTTAGTATTAATATGCTCACACTATTCGCATTAGTTCTTTCTATCGGAATTGTAGTAGATGATGCGATTGTCGTCGTAGAGGCAGTATATGCCAAACTTGAAGCCGACTCCAATATTACGCCGTTGGAGGCAACAAAATCTGCCATGGGCGATATTACAGGAGCCGTGATCTCCATTACGTTAGTGTTCGTTGCCACTTTCTTGCCGGCGTTGATGATGACCGGTGCCACCGGTGCTTTTTACCAGCAATTTTGTGTAACATTAGCCGTTGCAGTAACCATTTCGGCGGTGAATGCGCTGACGTTGAGCCCGGCATTGTGTGCGATCATGATAAAAGTGAATCATGAGGGAGAAGGGAAAAAGGAGAAAGAAAAAAGGAAAAATTTGTTAAAAAGAATGGGAAATGGATTTAATGTGGGGTTTAATGTGATGGTACAAAAATACGGCAATTTGTTGCAAAAATTCATGAGTCGCAAAGTATTGGTGCTTATTGCGTTTATTCTTATTGCAAGTTTTTCGGTGTTTTTGTTAATGCGAACTCCCACTGCTTTTGTGCCTACCGAAGACCAAGGCGTGGTATTTTTTGATGTGGCGATGCCGGAAGGGACCTCCTTAGATAGAACGCAAAATGTATTGGCACAATTAGATACACTTTTGCACACGATTCCCGAAGTGGATTTGGTGGTTACAGTGGGCGGCTCCGGAATGTTGTCGGGCGCGGTGGGCGGCTCCTACGGTTTAGGATTCGTTAAATTGGCACACTGGTCGCAACGAGATACGATTGCCTTGAAAGATATTGTAATGCAAATGTATGGATTAGCCGCCAAACATGTAACCAAAGATGCCACTGTACTCTTTTTTGTGCCGCCTACCATTAGTGGCTACGGAAGTTCCTCGGACATTGAAATGCAGTTCTTGGATCAATCGGGTTCGGGAGATATTATGAATATGTATCGTGTGGGGCAGGAGTTTATGAATAAAATGAACGAACGACCCGAAATTTCCAAGACTTTTTGCAGTTTTACGGTGAATGTTCCTCAATTTGAATTAGAATTGGACGTGAACAAAGCCAAAATGATGGGCGTATCGCCTCTGGATGTTTTTAACACCATGCAATATTATTATGGCGGCGGTGTGGCGGGCGATTTCAACCGCTTTACCAAATTTTACCGCGTAATGGTGCAAGCTGATCCGAATTCGCGCAAAAGCGTTACCGATTTGAATATCATGTATGTAAGAAACAATCAAGGTGAAATGGTGCCACTCAACTCGTTAGTTACCCTAAAACCTGTATATGGCTCCGATTTAATTAAACGCTACAATATGTTTCCCTGCATGACCATCAATATTACACCGGAAACAGGCTACAGCACAAGTCAAGCAATGGATGCAGCATCTATTGTTGCGCAAGAATTACCAGGTGGATTCAAATACGAATACTCCGGCATGACTCGCGATGAAATTGAATCGGGCGGACAGCAACTTTTCGTGTTCGCTCTGAGTTTTATCTTGGTATTTTTCATTCTGGCAGCATTATACGAAAGTTACATTGTGCCGTTATCCGTTATGCTGGCATTACTGTTCGGCGTGTTTGGCGTGTATGTTACCATTAATCTCATTGGTTTACCCGCTAATATTTACGTGCAAGTTGCCGTGATCATGTTGCTGGGATTGTTAGCCAAAAACGCCATCTTAATTGTAGAATTCGGCTTATTGAAACGAAAGCAAGGGCACAGTTTGCCCGAAGCGGCAGTTTCGGCGGCAAAAGAACGTATTCGCCCTATCTTGATGACTTCCTTTGCCTTTATTTTCGGAATGTTGCCGTTATGCTTGGCAAGCGGCGCCGGCGCTGCAGGAAATGTTTCCATTGGTATTTCCGCTGCGGGAGGATTTTTGATTTCCACCATTTTAGGGCTGTTATTTGTGCCTGTTTTCTTTGTGGTTTTTAAGGGGTTGCAGGAGAGGATTTCGAAATAGAAGCAAAAAACACAATTATAATTTGTGTTTTTGCAAAGATTAAAATTCCAAAATTAGAATGAACAAAATTTTTAATAAAACAGATTTGCTACAATCATTAATAAAATTCAAAAACAGTGAATTTATTAAAGTGATAACCAGAATGCGGTGTTGTGTAATGAGTATATAAAAAACAAATTCATTATCATAAAAAATTTAATAGTTTTGCATTTTGAATTAATCCAAAACAAATTTATTATGGAAAGAAAAACAGTAAGTTCATCTAATATAGCTTCAATTGGCTATGATGAAAGAAATCAAATTTTAGAAATAGAGTTTAATCGCGGAGATATTTATCAATATATGGATGTACCGTCAAGTGTTCATAAAGCATTGATGAATGCGGATTCGCATGGAAAGTATTTTTCTGCAAACATTCGCAATAACTATCATCCTGTAAAACTCTAAAATAATAATTATGGAAAGATATGCAAATAGAAGCGGTAATTCGCCAATTACTTATTATCAAATAAATGAGGATAGTATTACGGTATATTTTAAAGGGAACAATAAACCTTACACATATAGTTATCGTGGCGCTGGTACAAGTAATGTTGAAACAATGAAAAAGATTGCAAGAAGCGGTTCTGGGCTAAGTACTTTTATCAATAGAAATGTAAGAAACGATTATGATTAAAAAGATTGATTACATAAAAAAGTTTGGCTGTTTTCAAAATTATGTTTGGGATTCAAAGGGTCTTTCTGATTTCAACAAAGTGAATATCTTATACGGATATAACGGTTCTGGAAAAACAACTCTAAGTAACTTGTTTTATTTGCTTTCATCAAATTGTAAAAATAAAGCAGAATTATCTGATGAATATTTATTAGAAGATACAAGTTTCAAATTTGTAAGAGAAAATGATAGCTTTTCAGAAAAGAATTACAATGAATACAGCGATTTTTTGTATGTCTTTAATTCAAAATTTATAAACGATCATATTTTTGATGGCTCTAAGTCAAATATGTCTTCATTCGGAATAGAGTCGAAAATTACAAATGAAATTATTGATGAGATTGACAAGAAAATTAAAATTGCAACAAGCCGAAAAAAACAATTAAGTTCATGGGATGACCAGTTAACAGGCAAATTAACTGGATTATGGAATGCTCAAAAAATGCTTTTTAATCAAAATATATCGGGAAAGCGGTTAACTGACAATCCTCAAAGAACAGAAAGTAATAATCAAAATTCAACTGAACTAAAAAATGAACTGAATATTTTATATCTTGAAAACAAGAAATGTGGAAATATTGAGAGCTTTAAAAGTATTATTTCTCTCATAAAAGGAAAAATTCTTGAACTCTATACATTAGATATAAAAGAAAACGAGCTTGAAAAAATTTTACAAACGTGCATTAATAGCTCCGCTACGCAGGAACTTAAATCTGATATTGAGAAAATTAGTTCTAATACATCGGAAAATATAAATCAATGGCTAATTATAGGTAATGAACTATTGAAAACAAATAAGAAGTTCAAAGATCTGCATTGTCCTTTGTGTAAATCTAATATTGAAAAGATCATTGATAATTTGATAGCCCAGTACGACATTTATTTCAATGAAAGTCTGAAAAAATTATTTGATGATTTAAATGAATTTGAAACTCAAATCAAGGATGTTATTAATCATGTTGAGATTAATATAAAAATTTTAAATGACATTAATGTTCAATTAAAGCAATTCAAATATGAATTGAAAAATAAAATTGACTTTGATAATGTTTTATTGAAAGAACAAATTAGAAAATTAGCAGATTTAGTTTTAGAAAAACGAAAACATCCCAATGAAAATATTTCATTAGAATCAATATTGTTTTCGGAATTAAAAAAAATCAATAAATCAATTCTATTACTAACGAGTGAATTAAATGAATTTGTCAAAAAACAAGAATTTGAAATTAGTAAATTGTTACAAAGAGATATAGTAAATGAAATAAAAGCAAAAGTAAAAAATGTTACTATTTCTGAATATAACGAAATGACAAATTGTATTTTAAAAAATTCTAAAAAGAACAATTCTCAAATTGCAAAAAAGATACAAGGTTTAGTCAAAATACTTGATATTGCAATTAAAAATTTGAATAATGAACGAGAAGAAGAGGTTGTTAAATTAGAAGCAGAAACGAAATTTGTAAATATATATCTAGAATATTTAGGTATTTCTAAATTTTTTGTTCAAAAAATAAAAAATAAAGATGCCGAAAACATTATAATCTCATATACCTCCGGAACTAAAAAACATTCATTAAAATATTCTTTAAGTGAAGGAGAGAAAACAGCGTTAGCCTTTGCTTTCTTCTTAAGCAAAATTAGAGCGGAACAACTTGAAGGCAGTGCTAAAACCTTTGATAAATCAACCATTGTAATTGATGATCCTATTTCAAGTTTGGATGAAAACAGACTTTTTCAAACAGCAAATTTGATAGACACATTTTTTCATTATAATGAATTGGTAAATGATAAAATTCCCAAGCAAACGTTTATTCTGAGCCACAATATAAATTTTCTAAAATATATCGCTAATATTTTTCACGCAAATGAAAATATCCAAGACAAAATATGTGAATATTATATAGAACCTTTTGCTCATAGTATTACAAAAGTTCCGAATGGATTAAAAAACTTTACTACAACATATTTAGAAAAGTTAGAGGAGATAATAAAGTATAATGAGAATTTATCAAAAGTTATTTACGATGATGCTAAAAAATATATTCCAAATTATATCAGAATCGTTTTAGAGTCTTTTTTATCATTCAAGTTAGCACTAGTGAAAGAAGGAAGTAGAGAAAGACTTCCCGGACTTAAATTTTTAATAGGAAAAGCATTTGAGAAATTAAAAGAATACGATGAAAATATTAAGATTGGTGAAGTAGATAGAATAGGTGTCATTAAAAAGTTAAACAACTTAAAAAGAATTGCCGATAATGAATCTCATGGAAGTATTTCAAAAATTGAATCATTAAATTACATTTCAGAAACAGAGTTAAAAGAATTTTGCAAACACACTTTGCAGGTTATAAGATATTTCGATGAAATACATTATCAAAAAGCGAAATCTCTAGTATCAAAATAATTATCATATATGTCGACTATTAAACTAAACCAACAACTCAACCGAGTAGAAATTAAAGAATTTGAAATCGAAAACGAGATTGTTTTCAATTTCTTCAATAATCTTTCCTCAACGGAAAGAGACGACAAACTATTACAAGCAATATATATTGGAGTTCTCGCTTTAATGGAAGATCGTTTTTCTTCTTTCCTTTCTAAAACAGCTAATGAATTAGGCACAAAATTGGAAAGCCTCAAGATGATTTTTGAAATGAAGAAAGAAATTTTCTACAAGTCAACCATAAAAGGAGTATTAGCCGAAAATGATATCGCTGAGTTTCTTGTTGAACATTTGAAAGAAAGAAAAATACAGGATAAGGTATATCTTACAGGAAATACCGCAGGAAAATTAACTAAAAACAAAACGGGAGATATTGTTTGCGAATTAAATGGTAGCGAATTAAAGATTGTACTTGAATGCAAATTTGACAAAAGTATTAAACTTGGGGATATCGAATCTAAAGAAATTTTTACTCGAAAAACAGATACTGCTTGGAGTCAACTGATAGAAGCACAAGCCAACAGAGAAGCACAAGCCAGTATCATTGTCTTTGATATTTCCTTGACAGATAGTTCTATTTTGAAAAAATGTGAAAATGTAGGATATATTCCCGAAATAGGATTCTTTGCTATTGTTGATTCACAAAAAGGTGATTATTCTAATCTTTCCATTGCCTATATGTTGGCAAGAGATATTGTTCTCAATGCTCAAATTCTTGATTTAGATAAGAATATTTTAATGTTGCTGGTTAATAGAATGGTCAAAGACATCAATGAAATATTGAATATCCGTTCCTTGGTCAACATCAATATTGAAAATAACAAAGCTATTTTAAAACAATTAGAAAAAAGTATTCTTTTAATGGAATTCAACCAGGAATACTTGTTGAAATTTTTGAAAGATGGAACATTAACGAAAGAGGATTTATTGGCTTTTTATCAGGGTGAATCAATAAAAGACAAGTATAAAATTATTGAGAAAGAAATTGAATATAAAATAAATAACACATAGTTATTAAAGAGAAAACCTTTATGGCTTTTTTGTTTTTTCATTTTTTCGAGTTTAAATAAAAAGCGCCTCATTTTTTGTGAGGCGCTTATGTTATTGGGCGACGTCCTACTCTCCCACCTTTCGGCAGTACCATTGGCGCAGTTGGGCTTAACTTCTCTGTTCGGAATGGGAAGAGGTGTACCCCAACGCTTTTATCACCGCAATCTCTTTTCATCCTG
>Ga0209737_10000869_pt1 | contig 23009 bp, 19 predicted proteins | sample TergutCu122P3_FD_187284 | JGI IMG/M metagenome (GOLD analysis project Ga0209737, IMG submission 187284) | Cubitermes ugandensis P3 segment gut microbial communities from Kakamega Forest, Kenya - Cu122 P3 (SPAdes) (version 2) | ecosystem: Host-associated > Arthropoda: Insects > Digestive system... | reverse complement strand
CGAACAAAAACGAGCCCAACGGAGCGGAGGGAATCGTTTGAGAAAGCATGCTTTCTCAAATGATTCTCGGAGCGGAGTAGGCGAGCGAAGCGAGCCTCACGAAGAGATCATGTCAAAGTGGAACCGGTCTAAGGTTGCCCCTGCTGCATATAACTCTCGCAGGCCTCAGGCAGGCTTGTCTCGCAGGCAGCCTGCAAGAGGTGGCGGGCGCATTCGGCAATGGCTTTGGCCTCTTCCTCGTTGACAATGCGCTGGCGCGAAGTCGCGGCACAATGCTGCGTGGCGGCCTCGCAGGCGGACATGTCAGCCTCGCAGCGCGCAGCATGGCAACGCGCACCGGCCCATAAGTCGCAAAGCCAGGCCTCGCTGTATTGGCCCGGAGACACAGCAAGCCACAAAGCAAGGGCCGAAAAAACACCCATGGAGGAGAAACAAAAAACCATGACTCAAGCCTAACGTCGAGGCCAGGCCTCAGCATGGTTTTCTACACTGACGCCAGGGGGCGAAAAATTGAGAAACCCCGTTGCCTTTCCAGCTAAAATGCGCTATGGGGTTGGACAGGTGTTCAAAGCACCCGATAGCGGTTTCCACGCGCCCGACAAACGTGGTTTTTTTGTGCCATTTTGGCCGGGTGTGGACGGATACAATACCCGAAAGGGGAAGAAGTCCACCGTTCTATCGGCGGTTTTGAGCACCCGGTCGCCTTTCAAAAAGGCGCCGCCACAAATAACCGATAGGAGGCCACAAAATGGCTGAGACATATATTGAATACACCGGACCCCCTCCCTCCCCTATACACCAACACAAAAAAGACCCCCCGCGGCGGCTTCCAGGTGTCCACGCACTGGGCCGCTGAACGAGCTAAGAAACCGGAAACTTGAAACTTGAAGCCCCCGTCTCTTTGGAGAGGCGGGGGTTTTTAAAGGGCCCTTGCATAAATGGTGGCGGGCAACTTGCGCATGGCCTCGCAGACATAACCGTTGACAGCTTTGTCCAAGTCCATCAGCAAATAGCCAGTTTCGGCAGTGGTTGCAAGTACCTGGGCCAAAATGTTGGCGTGCTGCTCGCTGACAATGCGGTTGACGTCCCGCAGCACACCGGGGACGTTTTTGTGTATGTTTAACACACGTTGCGCGCCAGGGGTGGGGGCCAAATCCACCTGGGGGAAGTTGACGGAGGTGGCGGTGCAGCCCTGGCGGAGGTATTTGCTTAAGGCCACAGCCACTTCCGTGCCTATATTCACCTGCGCTTCGTCCGTGGAGCCGCCTATATGCGGGGTTAAAATGACGTTGGGCAGGTTTTGGAGGGGGGAGGAAAACCCGTCAGAGGTGTTGGCCGCTGGCTCCTCAGGAAAAACGTCCACAGCAGCACCCGCCAGGTGGCCCTCCTTCAGGGCGTCGGTTAAGGCCTCTATGTCCACCACACTGCCGCGGCTGGCATTCATGAGGTAGCTGCCTTTGCGCATGGCTTTCAGCTGCGTACGCCCAATCATCCCCTTCGTCAGCGGCGTTTCCGGCACGTGCAGACTCACATATTTGGCCTCGGAAAGCGCATCCATCAGCGAAGAGGTGGGCTGGTTGTTGCCCATGGGCAGCTTGGTGGCAATGTCATAAAACAACACGCGCATGCCAAACGCCTCCGCCAACACCCCCACCTGGCTGCCTATGTGGCCATAACCAATAATGGCCAGGGTTTTGCCGCGTACCTCGTGCGCACCCGTGGCTAATTTGCGCCATTGCCCCTTATTCATTTGAATGACGCGCTCCCCCAGCTGCCTGGCCAACATAACAATCTCCGCCATCACCATTTCCGCAACGGAGCGCGTATTGCTGAAGGGCGCGTTAAACACCGCCACACCGCGCCTGGCCGCCGCCTCCAGCGCAATTTGGTTGGTACCTATGCAGAAGGCGCCCACGGCCAAAAGGCCCTCGGCCTTCTCAAAAAAGCTTTCACTCAGTTGGGTTTTGGAGCGTATGCCCAAGAGGTGGAAACCTTTGAGGGAGGCGAGGAGGGTTTCTTCGTCCAGCGCTTTGTCCAGGCGCTCCACGTGGATGCCCTGGTTTTCCAGGTAGGTTTGGGCAACGGGGTGTATGTTTTCCAGCAAGAGGGCTTTAAAGGCTTCCATAAGCGGGAGTTAACGCGCCTTTCTGAAAAGGGGAAGTGAAATTCTTCTGGAGAGGTTTCCTCGCTGCTGCTGCCGCCGCCACCTCTGGTTTTCTCTTCTCCTTCCTCCGGCCCCTGCTCCCCATCATTTTTGCCCTTGCCAGGCCTGAAGGACTCACTCACAATGGCTTTACAAGCGGCACTGCGCCCACGGAAAATATGAATACAGCGGCATTAAAGCTGGAAGGTTTAAGCAAATGTTATGGGGCGTTTTGTGCCCTTCATGACATACACCTTGAAATAGCGCGCGGGGAAATTTTCGCTTTGCTTGGCCCCAACGGCGCCGGGAAAACAACCCTCATTGGCTGCGTCGGCGGCCTGGTGAAAAAAACCTCCGGCAAGGCCTTTGTTTTTGGCCTGGACTTGGAGGAAAACGCCACAAAACTCCGCTATGAAATGGGTTTTGTGCACCAGGAGATTAATTTCGACCCCACTTTCACCACGCGCGAGGCCCTTTTCTTCCAAATGGGCTACTATGGCCTGAAAAAAAACCCCGCCCGCATTAACGAGTTGCTGGAAGTCCTCTCTCTGAGTGCCAAAGCCGACTTACCCATGCGCGCTTTGTCCGGCGGTATGAAGCGCAGGATGATGATTGCGAAGGCCCTCGTACACAACCCCAAGCTTTTGTTTTTGGATGAGCCCACCGCGGGCGTCGACATGGAGTTGCGCCAGGACTTGTGGGGCTATGTCCGCCGTCTGCGCCAGCAAGGCACCACCATTGTGCTGACAACACACTATTTGGAAGAAGCCGAAGCCCTGGCCGACAGAGTGGGCGTGCTTTCTCATGGACATTTGGCCGTTGTGGAGGAGAAAAACCGCCTCATTGCACGCCTGGGCACCAAGCGGCTGCAGCTGCGCCTGGTTTCTCCCCTGCGCGAGGAGCAACTGCGCGAAACCCTGCACCTCCTGAAACTCAACCCGGCGGACATAGACGCGAAACTCTCTGAAGACGGCCTGCAGCTGAGCATTTTCCAAACCGACACCTCCCCCAACTTCGCCCAACTGGTGAATATGCTGTCCACCCGGCTTTCCATTGCGGACATTCAGACGCAAAACCCACGGCTTGAGGATGTTATTTACAGAGTATTGCATGATTCAGAGGGAAAGTGAGGCCCCCCAAAAAAAGGCCCCAAGAAAAAACCTGGAGCAAGCTTCGTGGCGACACCACCTAAAGCCATTCAACCTCACATGAAGCCATTCAACCGCCTTGTTGTTTTTTTGTTGTTGGGCCTGGCATGCACTTCTTCTTTGCCCGGAGAAGTGGAGGCGGGGTTGTTTGACTTTTCTGCTTCCACCGTTTTGGACAAAACCCACTGCAAGCCGGACATGGCGACACCAGACAGCTTCCCCTTTGAAGGGCGCTTCCGCTTAGAAAGTAACCTTGTCGACGGTTATTTCGTTTTTCGCAGCACCCGCCGCACAGCGCGGTTTGACGGGCAAAACATGCACTCTGTCTATGAAGCGGAGCACAGTTTCGAGAAAGGGTGCGAAAATTGTGAGCGGCGTGTGGTGGAGACACTGGAGGTGGCTTTGCTGAGTGAAGCCCAAAACGAGGCCTTGGGTGGCCGATGTCCATGCAAGCCCTTCGAAGGCATTCCTGTGGATGAGGCGCAAAACATTTTTCCTCCGCGGCCTGCAGCAGGCGGGTTTGACGCGGTGCGCGCCTGCGGCACCTTAGAAGTCCGCGTAACAGCGACACCGTTAAAAGAGAAAGGTTGTGAAGCTTGTCAGGAGGAGGAGGTGGCGTATGCTTATTTCACAGAAGGAATTCGAAGAGAGTGAAGAAGGCCATCGTTCTTTTTTCGGGAGGTTTGGACTCCACAACCTGCCTTGCCATTGCGCGCGCAGAAGGTTTTGCGCCTTTATGCCTTGCCATTAACTATGGACAAAGGCATGCCGTTGAGCTGGCGGCAGCAAAACACATTGCGGATTTCTGGAAAGCACCTTTGCGTATTTTGCATTGCTCTCTTCGGGAGATGGGTGGCTCCGCCCTGACTGCAGACATTCCTGTACCCATGAAAGAAGCCACCCCCGAAGAGCAGATTCCGATTACCTACGTCCCCGCGCGCAACACCCTTTTCCTTGCCCTGGCTTTGGGGTTTGCGGAGGTGGAGGGGGCACAGGACATTTTCCTGGGAATAAACGCCGTCGACTACAGCGGCTACCCGGATTGCAGGCCGGAATTTGTGACGGCCTTTGAAAACCTCGCCCGGCTGGCCACCAAAGCGGGTGTGGAGGGCGCGCAATTTCGCGTCCACACGCCCTTGGCGGGTTTGTCCAAAGCACAAATCATCCACAGAGGGCTTGCGTTGGGCGTGGACTATTCCATGACACACAGCTGCTATGCGCCCTCCGCTTGCGGACTTGCGTGCGCCCAGTGTGAAAGTTGTCGTTTGAGAAAGCGCGGATTTTTTCAGGCGGGTGTGGCTGACCCAACGAGATACCAAAAATGAGAGCGCCTTTTTTGCTGCTGATAAGTTTGCCATTGTGGGGCTTTGCCGCGGAGCCCCTGGTGGACATTGCAGAGCATATTCCCAACGCCCTTGTGGAATTGCGTTATGCGCGGGAAGACAATTTCCTTGGCCGCGCCGTCTACCCTCCGCAGGCACGTTGCCTGTTGCGCGAGAGTGTGACCAGGCGCCTTTCGCGTGTGGCTGAACGTTTGGCGAAGGAAGGACTTCGACTCAAGCTTTGGGACTGCTACCGGCCCTTGAGTGTGCAAAAAACCATGTGGGAACTTTTTCCAAAGCCTGGGTTTGTGGCAAACCCCCAGACAGGCTCCCACCACAACCGGGGTGCCGCTGTGGACTTAACTTTGACAAATGCCGAAGGTGTGGAGCTTGAAATGCCGACGCCTTTTGATGAGTTTAGCCCCAGGGCGCGCCAGGGTGCCACCCAAGGTGTTTCGAAGACAGCCGCTTTTAACCGCGACAAACTCAAAGCCGCCATGGAGGCAGAGGGTTTCATCGCCAACCGGGCCGAGTGGTGGCATTTTGCAGCGAAGGATGCCCGCCGTTTTGAGGTGCTGGAGCAAGCACCTCATTAGCGACGTCTCGTCATAATCTTTTTCTGGCAGGCGTTTTTGTCTGAGTCCAAAATTTTCTGGGCTTCCACCAAAGCAGCGCGAGATTCCAGGACGATGTCGCTTGCCCTGTTGCCCACAGCTTCCCAGCGGGCGTCATTGGAGCGAAGCCTTGCAGCAATGTCCGCGACACGTTTGTCCAGGTTGAATTGTGCTTCCATGGCCGAAACCCAGGCTTCATTGGCCTTGTTGAGGCTTGTGCAACTGTTGCTTAAGTCGCGCAAGGGGACAGAGGAGGGGCGCGACTTATATTTGGAAGCCAGCTGGTTATATGCCACCTCTGCCTGCCTTTTTTCTCCCAGGCGCAAAGCGAGAACAGAAGCGTTTTGAGTGCGCAACCCATCCGCATGCAAAAACAAAAGCTCCGGCTTGGCTTCAGGAGCGAAACTTTCCGCCTTTGTGTTGACAAATTGCAGAGGGACACGCTCCAACACCAACTCACCACGCGAGGCCTGGAGATTCAACTTGACGATTTCAGCACTCAGGCAGGTGGCCATTTCATGAATGTTGGGGTTATTTCCCAAAAGAGAAATTTTGGCAGGCTGCTTGGGAGACACCGTCAAGGCCATGGATATTTCAGCAATGCCCGTATTCTCCATAGGGGAATAACAATGACAAGCTTTGCCGATGACCAGACGTATGTGTCCAATGACGTCTGAAACCTCGTTGAGGCCGAAGACGACTTGAGGGGAGTTGGCAGGATAGTTGATGGAAATGCTGGCCGCTTGCTCCGCTTCTCCTTTGGCGAGCAAGGGGAATTGCAAGGGGGCGAGTGCGGATTCAATGCACGCGACACCTTCGGCGCTTAAGTTTTCTCCTTCGACTTCGTGAAGCAGCTTTTCACTGCTGACGGAGGTGCTGAGTTTGACGTTGATGTTTTGGCTGCCTTTTCGGTTTTTGGGAGACACAAAACACTCGAGGACGGCTGGCTGCACAGAAAGCATTCCCCCCAGAATGGTTTCATGGTTGGTGACTTCAGAGGCCATGCCCGACGGTTTTTGACAGGAAGCCACATCCAAATGCACGAGGTTTTCAACCTTCTGTTGAGAAACAGAAGGGGCCAGGGCCGCTTGGGGAGTGGCGCACCCCCATGACGACACCACCCACGCTGCAACAAGCATTCCCACCCAACTGAAAAAGTGAATTTTCATGTCAATCCTCCAAAAACAAGTGCGACACGCCCGACGAAGCAGACAACACTTTTGAGTTATACGCAAAGAATGTTTTTCTCTTTGGGGCATTCCCTAAAACAGCAAAAAAGGAATCAGCAGCGCAAGCAAAGCCTCTCCTACAATAAGCCCGGACGCCAGCGGCACACAAAGCGCGGCCTCTTGTTGAGGGCGTTGTCGTTTCCATGCATATTGACAAACCCCACCCAGCACCATGGGCAATATGTACTGGGCTGGAATGAGGAGGCCCAAAGCCAGGCCTGTCGCGGAAGGGGTTTTGTCAGAGACATGTTTTTGAAGGAGGGTGAGCGACACTCCCAGCAAGGCCCCGACGAAAAAAGCCTGCAAAGCATAGGGAGGAAGGCGCTCAAAACCACCCAACAACAACTCAGCAAAGCCGGCCCATTTGACGCTGATGGGAGAAGTGAGTCCCGCGCTGGCAGAAGGCGTCAACTGTCCGAATTTGTCAGGGCCAATGCCATGCTGGGCTTTCAGCAAGGGGTAGACAATGGAAATGGCCAAGGCCCCCACGGGTGTTGCCAGAAGCTGCATGAAGGTGAGGGAGCGGTTGTTGGAGCCCACAATTTTTCCCGCACGAAAGTCCTGCATGAGGTGCTCTCCGCCGCCCGCAATGCTGCCGGACATGCCGGAAGCCACCATGTTGGTGGCCATGGAGTGCGGTGAAAAAAAGGCAAAAAGCGCCTGAGTCAGGTTGGCCAAAACAGAAATGGGTGCCCAATTGGTTTCTCCCAGGACACGAATGCCCACCAGCATCAGCAGCACGGAAATGCCTATGGCCAAGGCAGACTCCCAAAAAGCCACACCGAAGAAAAAATATTGAGAAACAGCCAAAGCACTGGCCAGCACCAGGGAGCCAACAAAAACCCAGGAAAGCGGAACTTCGTCAAACGTGGTGCGGGGCAACTGAGAAAGCTCGCGGAAAGTGTTGGCCAGCTGCCGGGTGTGCAACAACAAAGCGGTTATTCCGCCAGACACCATAAGCCCTGTTGCCGGCCACATGGTCCACTTTAAGGTTTCGGCAAAAGTGGCGGAGGGAATCCACGCCTGTTGAAGCAAAACAAAAGGCAACACCACCCAACCCAACAAAGCACCTATGCCCATGGCCACCGCAACGCGCACGCCAATAATGAGGCCGGAGCCAAAAGAAAGTGCGCTTAAGGAGAAACCGACATGAAGGGGTTTCAAAGCACTCCCGAAAAACAATGTTTCAGGAATCCACGAGGGCTTGCCGTCGCGAAACCATGTGGCCAAAGCGCCAACGCCTCCACCCACTCCAAGCATGTGCAACTTGCTTTTGGCTTGAAGGCTGCCTCCATCCAATATTTTCAACGTCTCTCCTGCAGCACTCCCATCCGGGAAAGGCAGGTTTTCCTCGTCAATAAAATGCTTGCGCAAGGGCACCGCAAGCAGCACACCCAGCATGCCGGCCAAACTCATCCAAATGAAAATTTGCAAAGGCGTTGGAGAAAGCCCAAAACCCAACTCGGGTTTTGAGTTAAGCAAGTCAAAAGCCGCCAACACCACGCACATGAAAGCAGCTTGGGCGGAAGCCGTGCCGGCGGTTTGCACCAAATTATATTCTCGGCAATTGCTGGCTTTGCCCGAAAGAAGCGCCACGCCCTGCAAAAAAAGAAAAGCCAAAAAAGCACTGACGACAGAAATGGTGGGGCCAAAGCCAATTTTCAAAACAATATAGGGGTAGGCAAAGCCAACAAGGGCTGCAACAAGAAGGCCCACCACCACGCTGCGCAAGTTGAATTCAGCAGAAAAAACAGCCATGCTGTTGTGTATAGCCACAAACCCCCAATGTTGTGTCCAACAGCTTCAAGGGCCTCAGAGAGAGAATATTTGGAAACACAAGAAAGGCTTTGAGCTTCAAAAGCCGGAAAAACACCTGGGGGCAAAAAATAAAAACATACACAAAACAAATGTTTAGCGAACATACCCCAAACAATGTTTTTTTGACTTGACATGAAGCATAACATGCTTCATGTAGGTAGTAGCAGTGTATTCGAGCTGAACTGGTTTCCCCCCACCATTTCAGCAGTCTCGCTGCACTTCAGAAGTATCCGCGGCCTGGTGTACACACTGGGCCGCCTTCTTTTCCCCCCCCCTCAATGGTCTTTTTGTTCCCTGACGGCTTGGGGCTCGTTTTTGTTCGGGTCATGCACTTAAGTGCACTCCCCTCGCAAAAGCCTCGCCCCAAACCGCCAGGAAACAAAAATCCTCATTGAGGGAGTGCCACGTAGTGACGCACAAGCTTCGGCGGCTTCACAACTCAAAGCTTTGGCGAAGCTGGAGGGGGCGGCATAAAATCTGCCATCCAGGAGGCAAGCTCCATTGGGGTGTCTGTCCAGTTGCATTCGGCGCTCAAAAGCACCAGGGCCTCATGCATTTTGGAGACACTGGCAAAACGCTCCATGGGGTTGGGCTTCATGGCATGAGAAAGCAAGGCATCCACCGCATAGGGAATGTCGGAATGGACAGAAGAAGGTGAAGGCGCCTGCGCTTCACACACCGCTTGCAAGGTGGCATTCTCGCTTTCGCGCAAGAAAGGATAGGTGCCTGTCAGCATTTTATAAAGCAAAGCACCCAGGCAAAAAACATCGCTGCGCTCGTCCATGGGTTTTGCAAGGACACGCTCCGGCGAAAGGGCATAGAAATTTTGTCCCGCCGTCGCAGAGAGAGAAGAGAGCGCCAGCCTGCCATGGGTTTGCGTTGTATTCATAACGTCCAGCTTGGTTTGCCCATCGGTGCACACCCAAATGTCTCTGGGGCTTAACTCCTGAAACAAAACCTCTGTGGAAAGTCTTCCCGCATCTCTCATGGCGTGGACTTGGGCAATGGCCTCGCATACGTCGCTTATAATTCTGCAGCACATGGCCGGGCTGAGTTTTGTGTTTTTGCGCTGGCAAAACAGCCACAACCCCGCGAGGCTGTCTCCCAGAGGAAACTCCAGGACACAATAGTGGGTGTCTTTGAGGACACCGGTTTCTTGGGCTTGAAGCACAGAAGCTATTTTGAGGGAAGAAGCCAGCTGAGCGGACGAGGCAAACACCACCGGGCCCAACTCTGAATGGTTAAACACAGGAAGCAGACGCCGCAAACGCCAACGCCCTTGCGCATCCCTGCGCATGGCAAGGTGGTCTTCCCAGCATGCACCGCGGGACAGGCGCTCAGCTATTTGAAATGAACCAAAAGCCTGGGTTGTTGTCATGGCACATTCCAATGAAAAAACTCAATTGGCTACAAACAAAGCTGCCTGGCCCAACCAGTCCAGCAAGGGGCCCGGGAGTATGCCCAACAGAAGGACAGCCACGGCGGAGACAGCCAAAACAAACTCTGTGGACCAGTGCCGCATGCCTGTCTCTTCAGCAGAGGCGGGCTTCATGTACATATACACAATGACGCGCAAATAATAATACATGCCTGCCGCACTGGCCAAAACCCCCAGCACAGACAAACCTATAAGCCCTGCGCTGATGCCGGCTTTAAACAAATAGAGTTTGCCCAAAAAGCCAATGGTTGACGGAATGCCTCCGAGGGAAAACATAAACAAAGCCATGGCCAGGGCCCACCCCGGGCGGCGAGTGGCCAGCCCGGAGAGTTTGCTTAAGTCCCAAGCATCCGCCGCCCCATCGTCCTCGCGTCGCTCTATGGCAGCAAGCACACCAAAAGCACCCACAACCGTCACCGCATAGGAGAGGAGGTAGAAGAGAATGCCTTGCAAAGCCGAGGAGCGCAGTGTTTCGGCCGTGGGGTTGGCCACCTGGGTGGCGCTAAGCACACCCACCTCGCTGCCCAAATGGCCCGAGGTAAACAAGGCCGCAACACCAATGAGTATATAGCCTGCATGCGCAATGGAGGAATAGGCCAGCATGCGTTTGACATTGCGCTGCGCAATGGCCAGGAGGTTGCCCACCACCATGGTGAGGGCAGCCAGGAAACTCAACAGGTGCAAAAGCAGGGTGGAGCTGTCGCCAATGTGGAGGACGACGCGCAGCAGGGCTACAAAAGCCGCCGCCTTAATTCCGGCACTCATGAGTGCCGTCACAGGTGTGGGCGCACCTTCATAAACATCCGGCGTCCACATGTGCAAAGGCACCGCTGCAATTTTGAAAGAAAGCCCTGTCAGCACCAGAATGAGTCCAGGCCAGACAAGCCATGGAGTGTCTTTCATGGCAACAGGCAAGTTCAGCTCATGGAGTTGGGTGGTGCCCGTGGCCCCATAGAGAAGGGCGACGCCATAAATTAAAATGGCTGAAGCAAAGGCGCCCAAAATGAAATATTTGAAACCTGCTTCCACGGAGCGGCTGCCTCGTCGCCAGAAAGCCGCCAAAGCATAAGTGGCCAGCGACATCAACTCCAGGCAAACAAACAAAGTGACAAACTCGTTGGAGACAGACAGCAGACTCATGCCTGCGGCAGAAAACAACAACAAACCATAAAACTCGCCACGCTCCGCATTACGTTGGCGGAAAAACCCCAGCGCCAGAAGCGCGGACATGCCCGCCGCAAGGCAGGCAATGACGGTTATCCAACTTGAAAACCCGTCGGTGACGCCATAGCCATTCATCATGAGTTTGGCTGGCAACTGGGTGTTTTGGAAAGCCAAATAACCCGCAACCGCCGACACCGCCGCTGCGAGAATGGCCTGGTAGCTGCGTGACTTGGAAACCGAAAAGGCTTCTGTCAGCATCAACAACATGGCACCAACCGCAAGCAGGGCCGCCGGCAACAAAGGCAGAAACTCCTGAATGCTGAAGCTTGGAAGAAGGACAGGGGAAGCCGACATGGCGGGCAAAAACATGGAAGAGAAAACCAGACTGGGAAAAGCGCTCATAGCGTCTCTCCTGGTTGGGTGTCGGAACGAAACAACTCTCTGAAGGACTCTATATCCACACGCTCTATCTGCTGAGGCAAGCCTGGCTCTGAAGACACGTGACGCATTTTTTGGCCGGGCAAAGCGCGGACATACATTTTAAGGAAGGCCTCCTCTCTTTCGGGCGACAAGGTTTTGCCTTCAGCATTGGGCCTTGCCTGGTGCACCCGCGCCACATAACGCTCCACAGAAGGCGAAAGCACTTCCAAAAAAGGTTGAGGCTTAAGGCCCATGACAAAAACAAGCAGCACCAGAGGCAGCGCTGTAACAAACTCGCGGAAGTTTATGTCCTTGAGGGCCGCATTGGCTGCTTGTGTGACAGGGCCGAAAAAGACACGCTGCACCATCCACAGCATATAGGCCGCGCCAAAAACAACGCCTGTGGTTGCAAGAATGCCCGCCCACAACGGCAAGCCACTTTTGAAGGTGCCAAGCAACACCAGAAACTCGCCCACAAAACCATTGGTGCCAGGCACGGCAATGGAAGAAAAAGTGATTATGAGGAAAAAAACCGTAAAAATGGGCATGGCCTTGGCAATGCCGCCATAGTCCGCCATGCCACGCAGGTGGCGGCGCTCATAAAGCATGCCAAACAACAAAAAGAGTGCGCTGGTGGAAACGCCGTGGTTCAGCATTTGGTAGGCCGCGCCCATGGTGCCTTCTTTCTGGAAAGTCAGCATGCCCAGCATGCAAAAGCCCATGTGAGAGACGGAGCTGTAGGCGATGAGTTTTTTAATGTCTTTCTGCGCCAGGCACATGAGTGCGCCATAAACAATGCCAACAAGCGACAAAGCGACGAGTACATTTTGAAAGGCCCAGGCCTGAGCTGGAAACAGCGGCATGGCATAACGCCAGAAGCCGAAGGTGCCCATTTTCAGCAGCACGCCTGCCAAAACCATGGAGCCTGCAACGGGCGCTTGCACGTGAGCGTCCGGCAACCAGGTGTGCACAGGAAACATGGGGACTTTAATGGCAAAAGCCAAAGCAAAAGCACCAAACATCCACGGCCCCCATTTAAGCAAGGAGGCGGCGGTGGCGGAGAGGCCTCCACAGTCGGCGCTGTTTTGCAGACAGAGGCTGACTTCGCGGTTGGCCTCCAAAAGGCCGTTGTAAACAGCGGCATAGTCAAAGCTGCGCATGCCCTCGGGCCCGGACAGGAAAAAAACCCACAACAGGGCCACCAGCATCAGCAGGGAGCCGGCCAGGGTATAAAGGAAAAACTTGAGGGCCGCTTTTTGACGCTCTTCGGAGCCGAATACCCCAATGAGGAGGTACATGGGAATCAGCATGGCCTCGAAGAAAATATAAAACAGCATAATGTCGAGTGCACACAAAGCCCCCATCATCGCCGTCTGCAAAATCAGCAGGGAAATGTGGAATTCCTTGACGCGCTCATCCACAAAACGCCAGGAAGCCAACACCACCAAAGGCCCCAACAAACCCGTCAACAAAACGAGGGCAACAGCCAAACCGTCCACACCCACGTGGTAGCTTAAGCCCAAGTCCGAGAGCCAGAATAAGCGGTATTCCAGTTGAAACTCAGGGCCCTGAGGCTTAAATGCCAAAAAAGCCCAAAGGCCCGTCACCAGGTTAACCAACATTCCCAGGAGGGTGGTGAAGCGGATTTGCCCCTTCTCCTTTCCTGGCAAAAGCAGGACAAGCAAGGCAAAAGCCATGGGGAGGAAAATGACATAATTCAGCAGCGGGGAGGAGGCGTTCACGAGAGCACCTGAAGCAATGCGTAAGTTAAGCCAATGGCCAGCGCCAGGGCAATGGCGGAAGCATAAGCCTGGACGTTGCCACTTTGAAACCAGCGCAACACTCTGCCGACAAAACCCACGGTTTGCGCAGTCCCGTGCACGGCAACGCGGTCAATAAAGAAAGCATCCACATAACGGTAGAGGCCTTTGGCCAGGCCTTTGGTCCGGTTAATCAGCAAAAGCTCATAAAGCTCATCCACGAAGAATTTGTTTTTCGCGAAACGACGCAGAGGCTCCAGCACCGCAGGGAATGTGCGGCCATTCCTCCACACTTTGAGGTAGAGGTAGAAAGAAATTGCGCCGCTGGCAAAAGCAATAAGCCAGGCTTTCACCCAACCTGTCCAAAGCAACTGCAAGGGTGTTTCAACAAAACCCCCGCCCAGCATGGTTTGAGCGTTCACCCCAAGCTGGTTTGCCAGGCCAAACACCGGCATCAGGTAGAATTCCATGAGGGTTTGGTTGGGTTTTCCTGCCACGGAAATGAGAGGGAGGCCATGAGAAACAGCCGCAACGGAGAGAATGGCCAAAACAATCAAAGGCAAAGTCATGGGCCACGCACTCTCATGGGCATGAGGGAGTTTGGCCAAAGGAGAGCGTTTCCCTTCAAACGTCAGCACATAGAGGCGAAGCATGTAGAAGGCGGTGCAGGCCGCGGCCACAAGGCCTAAGGCATAAAGCGTGTGCAGCAGGCTTTCATAACCCACCACCTTTTGTGTTTCGAGGCCAAACAGAATGGCGTCCTTCGAGAAAAAACCTGACAAAGGAAAAACGAAGCCGGTAATGGCCACGGTGCCAATTAAAAAAGTATAGGCTGTTTTCGGCATTTCTTTGCGCAACCCCCCCAGGCGCTTAATGTCGACTTCGTCACCGTTGCCATGCATGACGGAGCCTGCACCCAAAAACATGCAGGCCTTAAAGAAAGCGTGCGTCACCACGTGCAGGAAAGCAGCCCAGAAGAGGCCACTGCCTATGCCCATAAACATAAAGCCCAGTTGGGAAACCGTGGAGTAGGCCAGAATTTTTTTAATGTCGTCCTGGGCAAAAGCAATGAGGGCCGCAATGAGGGCGGTGAAGCACCCCACCACGGCAATGGTGGCCATGGCAAAGGGAGAAAGCACCACAAGGTAGGAAAGGCGGCAGAAGAGGTAGACGCCCGCCGTCACCATGGTGGCCGCGTGAATGAGGGCGGAAACCGGTGTGGGGCCCGCCATGGCGTCCGGCAGCCACACAAAAAGAGGCAGCTGAGCACTTTTGCCTGCGGCGCCCAGAAGGAAAAACAGCAGGACGGCGGTGAGTACCCCTGCATAGCTGTGGCCTTTGAGTGGGCCTGTCTCAATGCTTCTGTCCATGACGAGGGCCGGTTTTGCGTCTTCCACAACGGGCGCGGCAGAGTCATGCACCGCCATAATGCTGGCCAGAGAGGAGAGGCTTTGGAATGCCAGCGGGCCTTTGTCTCTGAGTCCCGCAGCAGAAAGCTGACGGGAGGTGCCGGGTATTTCTTTGATGGCGGCGGTTGTCAACAAAACCAAAAGGAAGCTGGCCACCAAAAAACCAAAGTCGCCAATGCGGTTGGTAATAAAAGCTTTGCGGCCCGCCCAGGCTTTGGCTTCGTCGCTGTACCAGAAGCCAATCAGCAGGTAGCTGCACAAGCCCACCCCCTCCCAACCCACAAACAACAACACCAGAGAGTCGGCCAGCACCAAAGTCAACATCATCGCGACAAAGAGGTTTAAAAAGCAGAAATATTTCGCATAACCCTTGTCGTGCTCCATATAGGAGGTGGAGTAGAGGTGGATGAGGAAGCCCACACCCGTAATGACGAGCAACATGCTGGCGGAAAGGCGGTCCGCCATGAGGCCAAAGTTGACTTTGAAGTCTCCGGCGGAAAACCAGGTGCCATAGTCCGCGGACAGCGTATAAGCCATGTGCCTGGGGACGCCGAGTTGAGCTGTGCCCAGTGCCCACATGACAAAAAGCGACAGCAGGAAGGAAGCGCCCACAGAGGCACAAGCCACCCAGTGGACATTTTTGCGGCCCAGCGCTTTGCCAAAAATGCCGTTGATGAGGGCACCCAAAAGCGGCAAGGCAATAATCAGCCACAAGCCGTCTTGTATGTTCTGAATCGGGAAAGGGTATTCCAAGAGTTTTTCCATGGTGTTTTTTTACAGTTCAGAGATTCGGTGCAGTTTCAGTTTGAGTCAGCTTCAGTGTTTCATGGCGCGGATTTCATCCACGTTCAAAGTCCCGCGCGTCCTGTATAAAGCGAGGAGGATGGCCAAACCCACAGCTGCCTCCGCAGCCGCGACAGCAATCACAAAAAACGCAGAGACGTGGCCGGTGGTGCCTATGTCACCGCCATGTGCACGCGCAAACCCAATAAAGGCTAAGTTGGCCGCATTCAGCATCAACTCAACACTCATGAAAACCACCAGGGCATTTTTGCGAAGAAGAAAGCCCAGCATCCCCAGGCAAAACAACATGGCCGACAAAAAGAGACAGGCAGTTGTAGGAATCATCTCGAAGCTCCTCCTAAATCCGCGCCTTGGCGACAACAACGGCACCCAGGATGGCTGCAAGCAGCAGCAAAGAGAGCGCCTCAAAGGGGAATAGCCACTGGGTATAAATGGAAAGGCCTATTTTTTCCAAAGTGCCAAAACCCATGTCCACCTCCGCCACCTGGCCCTGTGGGGAGAGGCTTTGGAGTTGTTCATGCCATTGCATGGCAGCATAGAGGAGGCCGCTTAAAATGGTGGCGGTGGAGAGGACGCCCATCCACCGGACGGGGGTGAATTGGAAAAGAGGCCCCAACTCCTTCAGCGACAAAAGCATGATGACAAGCACAAACAGCACCACGACGGCGCCCGCATAGACAATAATTTGCAGGGCGGCGAGGGCATGCGCAAACATCAGCACATAAATGCCGGCCAAGAAGAAAAAAGTCGCCACCAGAGACATGGCACTGGTGATGGGGTTTTTCGCAAAAATAACGAGACTGGCCCCAATAAGCGTGCAAACAGAGAAAACAAAAAACAGGATGATTTCAGCACTCACTTGAAATCTCCAAAAGCACCCCACGGCTTGTCGCCATAAGGGCAGCGTTGTTCAGAAATGTGTTGCTCAAACTCTACACGAAACTTCGTCACAAAAGACTGCACCGGCAAAGCCCCCGCATCCCCCAAAGCACAAACCGTGTTTCCCAAACCCACAGGCGGCCAGGGCGCAATGGCCCCCGCCACCTCCATCAGCGTTTTTAAGTCCTCAGGTTGTCCGTGGCCTTCCTCTATTTTGCGCAAAATGCGCGTCATCCACGGCTGCCCTTCCCGGCAAGGCGTGCATTGCCCGCAGGACTCTTCCGCATAAAAACGCGTCACGCGCCACAGTGCGCGCACAATGCAGGTGGCGTCGTCAATGACAATAATGCCGCCGGAGCCCGCCATGGAGTTGAGCGGTTTGTAGGCGTCAAAGTCCAGGGAAACGCCTATTTCTGCGGCGGTGAGGACGGGGGCGGAGGAGCCGCCGGGAATAACCGCTTTGGGTTTGCGCCCCTCGGGCATGCCCTGGCCGTATTCCTCGGAATAGATGATTTCTTCTATGGTGGCCGACATGGGAGCCTCATAGGTGCCGGGGCGGTTGACGCTGCCGGAAAGCGTTATGAGGCGCGTGCCGCCGGATTTTTCGGAGCCAAGGCCCGCAAACCAGGCCGCCCCTTTTTCAAAAATACGCGGCAAAGCGGCGATGGTTTCCACGTTGTTGACGACGGTGGGGCAACCAAACAAACCCACCACCGCAGGGAAAGGCGGCTTTAAGCGAGGCCAGCCTTTTTTGCCTTCGAGAGACTCCAGCAGCGCGGTTTCTTCACCGCAGACATAAGCGCCGGCACCGCGTACCTGGTAGACGTCCAGCGAGAAAGAGGTGCCCATGAGTTTTCGGCCGAAAATGCCGTCGGCATAAGCTTCGGCAATGGCCCTGTCGAGCACGCTGGAGGGGTATTTGAATTCGCCGCGCGCATAAATATAGCAGGTATGCGCGCCCAAAGCCCAACACGCAATGGCAATGCCTTCGAGGAGGAGGTGAGGGTCTCTCTCGAGAATGTAGCGATCCTTGGCCGTGCCCGGCTCCGACTCGTCGGCGTTGACGCACAAATATTTGGGCTTGGGGCTGTCCTTGGGAACAAACCCCCACTTCACCCCCGTTGGGAAGCCCGCCCCTCCACGCCCCCTCAAGTTGGACTTCTTCACCTCTTCTGTGGTTTCCTGAGGCGAAAACGTGCTTAAAACTTTTTTGAGGGCCTGGTAGCCGCCGGAGCGTTTGTAGCCCACCAGCGTGCTTTGCGCGGGTTTGTCCCAGTCCCGGGAAATGACTTTTTCGAAGGGCACATTCATTTGAGGTTCTCCAGAATTTCATCCACCTTCTGAATGGTGAGGCTCTCAAAATGGTCCTCATTAATTTGAAAGCAGGGCGCTGTGCCGCAGGAGGCCTGGCATTCCGCTTCGCGCAGGAAATAGCGCTCCCCGTTAAAACCTGCGCGTGTGTCCAGTTTTTTCTCCAAATAGGAAAGCAACCCCTCCGCACCCCTCAGAGAGCAGGAGAGGCTGGTGCATACGTCAATGACATAGGTGCCCGGCTTCGCTGTATGGTACATGACGTAGAAGGTGGCCACCTCATAGACATGCGCTTTGTGGGTTTCAAGCTTCTGCGCAATCAGCTCCATCCCCTCGGGGGGAAGCCAACCTTTGAGGGTTTGAAGGAGCCTCAGGGCCGGCAGCATGGCCGCACTTTTTCGGTCACTGGGGTAGTGGAGGAGAAGTTCGGCAATTCCCTCGTCGAACTTTCGAGATTCTTCTGGTGTAAACAGACTCGACATAGCTGCGAGCTTCGTAGGTAAAGGCAGAGGAGCTGTCAATGAAAACCTAATTTTTCAACCGTGCTATAAGCGGGCTTCTCCTCCGCCTCCCCTGAATAACCAACACTTCTCCTCTTTTTCCCCCAAAAAATACCAACCATGCTAGAAATGAATTTTTTTAGGCGCTGCTGTGCGGTTAGACCGGTTTAGGTTTGAAGTGAGCCTGGCGAGCCTCACAGTTTTCGAGCAGATTCCCGCGGCCCGGACTTCGGACCCCGCAGGCGTGGCCAAAGCCACGTCGAGGACGGCCGAAGGAGGAAGCGCGGGAAGATGCCGAAAAATGTGGGGCGCAGCGGCTCAATTCAAACCTAAACCGGTCTAATGGGCGGCCATCGCCAGCAAAGCCATTTCTTCTTCCACAGTGGTGCTGAGCCCGGCATGCTCCGGGTTGTCCAGCGGCATGCCTCTGAGTTTCTCCTGGGCTTTGGCAAGTCTCTCCTGGGCCGCCTGGGGGTTTAAGGAGGCGGGCTCTTCGGCTTCGTCGGCCAGAATGCGCACCTGCGTGGGCCCTATTTCCACAAAACCGCCGCGCACAAAATAGCGGAGGGTTTTGTCTGCGCATTTTATTTCCAGAGGGCCGGGTTTCAGCGCGGCATAAAGCGGCGTATGCCCCACGCGTACGCCCAAAAGCCCTGACTGCGCGGGCACAATGGCTTCTTCTGCTTCCACAGACAGCAGCAGACGCTCAGGTGTCACCAACTCCACATTGAGTTTCGCCATGTTTATTCCTCGGCCATTTTTTTCGCTTTGGCGATGGCCATGTCAATGCCGCCCACCATATAGAAGGCCTGCTCCGGCAAGTCGTCGTGTTTGCCTTCGCACACCTCCTCAAAACTGCGCAGCGTGTCTTCGAGACTCACAGCCTGCCCCGGCGTGCCCGTAAACACTTCGGCGGTGAAGAAAGGCTGACTCAAAAAGCGCTGAATTTTTCGCGCGCGGGAGACGGTGGTTTTGTCTTCTTCGGAAAGCTCATCCATGCCGAGAATGGCAATAATGTCCTGCAACTCTTTATAGCGCTGCAAAATGCCCTGCACCTTGCGCGCCACGGTGTAGTGGCGCAGGCCCAGCACTTGCGGGTCCAAAATACGCGAGGAGGAGTCGAGGGGGTCCACGGCGGGGTAAATGCCCAACTCGGAAATGGGGCGCGAAAGCACAATGGTGCCATCCAAATGCGCGAAGGTGGTGGCGGGGGCCGGGTCCGTCAAGTCGTCGGCGGGGACATACACCGCTTGAATGGAGGTGACGGAGCCGTTTTTGGTGCTGGTAATGCGCTCCTGCAGCGCGCCCATTTCCGTGGACAGCGTCGGCTGGTAACCCACAGCGGAAGGAATGCGTCCAAGCAGCGCCGACACCTCGGAGCCTGCCTGGGTGAAGCGGAAAATGTTGTCGACGAAAAGCAGCACGTCGCGGTTTTCCTCGTCGCGGAAATATTCGGCCATGGACAGTGCCGAGAGGGCAACGCGCGCGCGCGCACCGGGCGGCTCATTCATTTGTCCATACACCAGCACGGCCTGACTTTTTTCCAAGTCCTGGGTGTTGATGACGCCGCCTTCCTGGAATTCGCGATAGAGGTCGTTGCCCTCGCGCGTGCGCTCGCCGACGCCGGCAAACACGGAAAAGCCACCTTTCTCAATGGCCGCGTTGCGGATGAGCTCTGTGAGGAGCACGGTTTTGCCGACGCCCGCGCCACCAAACAAACCAATTTTTCCGCCGCGGGTGAAGGGGCACAACAAGTCGATGACTTTAATGCCGGTTTCAAACATTTGCACTTCGACGGACTGCTCCGTGAAGAGGGGCACCGGGCGGTGGATGGGGTAGTATTTGTCGGTGTGGATGGGGCCCAACTCGTCGACGGGTTTACCGACGACGTTAACTATGCGGCCCAGCGTGGCCTTGCCGACGGGGACTTGAATGGGCTTTTGGGTGTTGGTTACGGGCTGGCCGCGCATGAGGCCGTCGGAAACGTCCATGGCAATGCAGCGCGCCGTGTTTTCTCCCAGGTGCTGAGCGACTTCAAGCGTCAAGTTGTCCGCTTCGTCGGAAATGGCGCTGTTGGAGACAGTCAGCGCGGTATAAACCTCGGGAAGGCCTCCGGGAGGGAATTCCACGTCCACAACGGGGCCGAGCACTTGGGTAACACGTCCTTGGGCAGCAGTCATAGCTGCGCCATAGCAATGCCATTGCGCAGTTTCAAGTCCTTTCCGTTACCCCCCAAACCCCCTCCCCTTTTTTCTTCCCTACACCAAACACAACGGATGTGCTATGCTGTAAAAAACATGAGTTGCCCACATAAAGGCCGAGAAAACCAAGGACGGTGTAGGATGGAAGCAGCCGCCAGAAAAACCGAAACACATTCCCCCCCTTTTCGCATGAAACGTTTTGTCCCAAGCGCCCTGTGCACGCTGGTGCTGGGTCTGGTTTTGGGGGCTTGTCCCTCTTCGAAGGGTGGCGGCAACACAGACGACACCCACGGCGCTGTCACCGTGAGTTTTGACAAAAACAACAGCGACGCTGGCAGCACGGAGGCCAACCCGGACAACATGACCATTCTGCCGCCGGCAACCACGCTGGGCAGTTTGCCCAAAGAGCCCACGCGGCCGGGCTATGCCTTTGCCGGATGGAACATGCAAAGTGACGGAAATGGAGAGGCTTTCACCGAAGAAACCCCCATTCAGAAAAAAATCCATTTTGTTGTTTATGCGAAGTGGAAGCCTGTCCTGAATGCGCAGCTTTCCACGGGCGCCCTCACCTTCTCACCTATGGAGGAAAAACTCTCCTTCACCCTCACGGTTTCCGGTTTCAAAAACGAGGCCGATGCCAACAGCGTGGGGCTGGACACCAACATTGAGGAACTGACGTGGTTGTCCCAGCGCTTTGAACCCAGCCATGTTTCATGGGACACCAAAACCTTCGTTTTGAATATAAGCTACCATGGCAAACAATTCACCGAAGCCCCCACGGCACTCAAGCTCACTCTGAAAAACATTCCAGCGGGCTATGAATATTTCGGTGGAACCCAAACTCTGCACATTGCCACCGCGAGCGGCCAAAAAAGCAACCCCATTCCGGTGCACCAGGGCAACTTAAAAACTTTCAACGACTATGCACGCACCCAAGGACTGGCTCTGCACTACCAACTCATGGAGAATGTCACGCTGCCAGAAAAGCCCAACAACTGGACGGCTATAGGCAGTTACACCTATGGAGTCGAGGACAACCCTTTCACCGGCAGTTTTGACGGGGGTGGGCACAGCATTTCTGGGCTCAACATCGACCTCCCCAGCGGCCACCAAGGTTTGTTTGGTTATATCCGCGGCCAGGAAGCAGTGATTAAAAACCTTGGGCTGGAGGGCGGCAGTGTCGGCGGAAGCACTGTCGGCGGCGTGGTGGGGTGGAGCTACGACGGCACAGTGCAAAACTGCTATGCCACGGGCAGTGTCAGTGGCAACGGCTATGCCGGCGGCGTGGTGGGGTACAACTACGGTGGCAAAGTGCAAAACTGCTATGCTGAGGGCAACGTCAGCGGCACCGGCGACTATTCCTCTGTCGGCGGCGTGGTGGGAGGAAATAATGAGGGTGGCATCGTGCAAAACTGCTATGCTGAGGGCAACGTCAGCGGCACCGGTAACTCTTCCTCTGTCGGCGGCGTGGTGGGGTCGAATTGGCTTAACGGCGAAGTACAAAACTGCTATGCCAAGGGCAACGTCAGCGGCACCGGCGACTATTCCTCTGTCGGCGGCGTGGTGGGGTTTAACTCGCATAGCAAAGTACAAAACTGCTATGCCACAGGCATCATCAGCGTCAACAACAACGCCCCCTCTTCCCCTGTCGGCGGCGTAGTGGGGAGGGATCAGAGGGGCGAAGTGCTCAACAGCTATGCCACGGGCAGCGTCAGTGGCAGCGGCGATGTCGGCGGCGTGGTGGGGTATAGCCACGGCGGCACCGTGCAAAACTGCTATGCCACGGGCAATGTCACTGGCCTCAGCACTGTCGGCGGCGTGGTGGGGTTGAGCTACGACGGCAAAGTGCAAAACTGCTATGCCACAGGCAGCGTCAGCGGCAACAACTCTGTCGGCGGCGTGGTGGGGGGTAACGCGAATAGCAAAGTGCAAAACTGCGTGGCTTTAAACCCAAGCGTCACACGAACATCCACCGGCAACACCATCGGGCGCGTGGTGGGAAGCAATGCCGGCACCCTGTCAAACAACCATGCACGCGACGACATGCAGCTGATGCTCAATGGCACGCCCCAAAACCCTTCCGACAAGGGAGACAGCGGCCTGGACGGAGCGGATGTGCCTGCCGAAGACTATAGCGATTTGCCATTCTGGGAGAACCTCAGCATTGGAGCGAATGGAACACCGGGCAGAATTTTCTGGGATTTTGAAAATGTCTGGAAATGGGAAGAGGGTTTGTTGCCTATTTTGATAGGTGTAGGCGGAGAGCAAAACCCGACGGTGCAGCCATTGTCTCTGTGAGAAACCGCCCAGTTGCTTCGCTACAGGCGCTGTTTTTGGACTACAGTGTTTCTTTGCTCGTCGCCCCTGCCTCTCTCTCCGTCGCCCCCGCGGAGGCGGGGGCCCAGCGCAGCGTTTCTTGTCGGCCTTGCATTTGTTTTTCTACAAACGTTGTTTTCGAAACACATGCCTCGAGGTTTTGTCGTCTGCACGTCTGGTTCCCTGCCTCCGCAGGGACGACGCGAGAAGAAATGCTGCGCTTGTCTTCGCGCATGGGTGACAAAAATTACCCTGCACATTTTTATTTCCTCGCAACCACGCTGTGTTTTTCCCCCCAGCCCCCAGAGGCAAGCGCTGCGCGGCCCCGCTAAGCAGCGAAATAAAAATAACCCGCCACCCCAAAAAAAACATTTCCCCTGAATGTCTGAAGCATGCTATATACCTCCCGGCTGCGCGAAAAAGGGTGCAGCTGGGCCTAGCAGCCCGTTAAATGAACCAAGAACAAGAAGTAGCCCCGAGTAGCGCAGCCACTTTTTGTTTCAAGGCCCGCCGACAACGGCGGCCCAAATGGG
>Ga0209737_10000868_pt1 | contig 23017 bp, 21 predicted proteins | sample TergutCu122P3_FD_187284 | JGI IMG/M metagenome (GOLD analysis project Ga0209737, IMG submission 187284) | Cubitermes ugandensis P3 segment gut microbial communities from Kakamega Forest, Kenya - Cu122 P3 (SPAdes) (version 2) | ecosystem: Host-associated > Arthropoda: Insects > Digestive system... | reverse complement strand
CTTAAAACTACCGCATCTTTCATACAACTTCACACATCCATTTATTCTGGAAATTTGAACTTCATATTCCTCTGTAATTTTTCTTAAACTTTTTCCACTCTTGTTGAGCATTACAATCTGATCTTTGAATTTTTCTTCATAATGTCTTGTTTTTTTTGACATAGTAAACTCCTCTATTTTTAGTTTACCATCTCCGAACTTTTTCTGTACTATTTAGTGTTGACTATCCATTTGCGATTTGATTATTGCTTGCTTTCCGTTTTTTTTAATGCTCCATGTGCGTCAGAATGAACTTTGGCACATGCTTAATCGAGCACTCTAATTCGCACTTTTATCGAAATTATCCCGAGCTTTTGCAGGTACCCGAACACAGTTTCTAAAATTCCCTGTTTGCTCCAACAAAGAATTCTTTCATAAACCACATGCCAATTCTCCAAAATGTCTCTATTTTATAATGTGTTAATTTAGCTGTACAGGCTCTTATTTCGGAATCAATATATATCTGAATAGAGTAAGACAATTAATAAGTGAAAATAAGTACTATAAACAGTACTGTAAGCAAAAAAACATAACCATAGAAGTGATGGAAAACGATATCAATTATATTCCAAAGCTACCAAGCTCTATTTTTAAGAAGCGTTCTCGATACGTAGATGAAAACAATAGAGAAAATATATATTTAACAACAAGCAGTGGAACGCAAGGAACACTTTCAAAAATTCCTAGAGACTCTGTTACCTAGAGACTCTGTTACTATGATGAGAATTTATTAGACCTTCTGCAAAATCAATTTAAAAGTTCGTAATTGCTGGAATCTGCAATTACGAACTTTTAAATTGATTTTGCAGAAGGTCTAATGTTAAAAAGAAAGTTATTTGTTTTTATTTATGGGGTACAACTGTAATAGTCCACGCTATAATTGATATTATTGGACAACCAAATATCGTTACAAAGTTTTGAGAAAAGAAATTTCTCTAAAATTAAGAGAATTACTTAGACAAGGCTGTGAAGCTCGTGGAATAGTAATCATACGCGGAAATATTAGCAAAGATCACGTACATATGTTAATATCTTGTCCACCAACATTATCGGTAAGTAAAATAGTTCAATATCTAAAGGGAAGAAGCTCAAAATTGTTACAATCGGAATTCACGGAACTTAAAAAGCGATATTGGGGTCAACATCTTTGGGCAATTGGATACTTTTGTAGGACATCTGGAGCTGTTACAGAAGAAATGATAAGAGAATATATTGAAAATCAGGCAAATATAGATGATGAAATTTTTAAAATTAACATATATCGGGCTTTGGCCTGTACCACTGGCTTTAGCCGTTAAAATCGATCCTCTGTACTTTAGTGCAGAGTCGTTTAGTTATATTTATTTTTATATTATTAAAACGAAAAAATATTTTTATCAATTTTTATAAATTTATTTTTAATTTTACTAAAATTATTTTTATCAAAATCTACGTTACACGAATTCTCGTAAGTAATTATTTGAATAAAAGCTTTATCACTACAAATACCCGGAATAATCGAAACAGTTTCGTTCTTATTTTGATGCTTAAAATACCAGCCTTCGAAAAAATTATTGAGCATTGAGCAAATGCTTTTTATAAAATTATTTTTCTTTCTCTGTTATTATAACAGAATATTCGTTTTTCATACTTTAAATTTGATCATTACTGAATTAAAGAGTCAATTATTTTTTACGTAAATTTTCAAATTTTATGTAAAAAAATCACGGAACAATTTCGTGTGTGTGAACAGCTGGCCATGTACGGTGCTAAATATTTACTAAAATTTAGTTAGAGTAGTGTAGGTGGAGTATGTTTTACACTGAATACCGCCCTGTACTCTACAAACTAGGTAACATCGTCTTGAATACCTCGAATGTGCCTGTTGAAATAACTGAGAAAGTTTTAAAGCAGATAGAAGAAATTAATCAGGAAGCAAGCAAGGAAGCTGCTATTAAGTGTTCGTTTTTAGATTCTTTTGCTCCACCAATGTACTTTGTGATTCTTTAGTTGGTTCCTATTTCAAATTTAGTTATTCATTTTCTGGATTTTTTACTATTTTCCAAAACTTAACAAAATGACCAATATCCTCCTAAAAGACATCTTCATTTATAAGCTCGACAAATTTATTAAAGTCACTGTTTTTATCTTTTGTTAAATTTTTATAACTTTCGAAATTTTGCATATTTATTGAAAGTTTCAAAAAGTTTATGAAATAATCAAAATCTTTAGATGTTTCTTTATTTTTGTTAAATACGCTATCGAACAAGAATTGTCTAAAATTGTTTCCATTTTCTTTAGATTTATTTTCATTATAAGAATCAAGAATTTGTTTAATTTTACTTTGAAAAATTGCCAGATAGCGACCAAAAGTACTTTCGTTATCGTTGTCCGGTTTTTCAAAAAACTTATCATAAAGATCCTCATCATAATCATCACAATCATTAAAGTCATTATAATCAATAGACTTACCAAACTCATCAATTATAATATCGTTAGCTGCTTCCTTCTTTTTAAATTCTTGAGTATCTACAGTTGATGGATCTGAGTCAGGTAGCGCTGTTGGTCCTTTAGTACCTGAACCATCTTTACCTTCATCTGCTGGTTTGCCAACTTGTTTTGATTTACAAGCGTAGACTGCGGCAGGAACTAAGATCGCAGCTAATGCTAAACCAGTTAATGTTTTCTTTTTATTTTCTTTAGAATATTTGAGAAGAAAATCCGCATATGTCCCTGCTTTATCTTTCAAAAAAATTGCATACTCTTTTGCCTTTTCTTTGTAAAACTGAAAATTGCTACAATTTGTTTTACATTTTTTTGAAACATTGGCGATTTTCGAATTTTCCTTTAGGTTAGCATTAATTTTTTGAATTGTTGGTACCATTAATAGTACAGAAAGCAAAACCGATAATTTCTTATTCATAATTTTTCACCCCATAGCTAAAGTTAAATACGATTACAATTTAAAATTTTATAAAGCAAATTTTATCATGATTTCATAATAGCATAATTAATATGTAAACTCAAATTATAAATTTTATTACATATATTAACAAAATATCGCAAAATTCATAAATTTTCTACTCTAAACCAATTTACTCTGACTATAATGTCTACTTTTTTTAAAACTTTACTAATCTTTTGTTCACTAAAATTTAATCTCTTTTTTACAAGTCGCACAACGATGTAAATGATGTAATATCAGTAATACAAATACAGTTATTACAACTATTGCTATCACATGGTACAGTAGCAGAAAAAACATTTTTCAGGAATTTATAACTCCATTGAGGTTTTAGAACGGATCTCATATACTAGGTCATAAAAAATTTTAGAGCGGTTGATATGAAAGTTAAAGATGGAAAAATAAAACTTCAAAAATTTTTACAGAACGCTGGAGTGGCATCGCGCAGAAAATGCGATGAATTTATTATTAAAGGTAAAATTTTTGTAAATAGTATCGTTGGACAAATTGGACAAACTATTAATCCAGATGAAGATTTCGTTACTTTAAATGGAAAGCAAATTCAAACATCAAAAAGTGAGAAAAAAATTTACTTAATGCTGTACAAACCGCGCGGTTATATAACGACTTTAATCGATGAAAAAGGTAGAAAATGCATTACAGAGCTCATAAAAGACATTCCTGACAGAGTGTATCCAATTGGACGGTTAGACAAAGATTCCGAAGGTCTTTTGCTATTGACTAACAACGGTGATTTTGCGAACAAAGTAATGCATCCATCTGGAAATATCCCAAAAACTTATAGGGTAACTGTTCGTCCGAAAGTAATAAAAGACCAACTCGAAAATTTAATTAATGGAATCGAAATCGACGGGAAGAAGACCTTACCAGCGAACATAAAAATAATATCGCAAGAACGCGATAAATCAATTTTCCAAATCATAATTTTTGAAGGAAGAAATCGCCAAATAAGAAAAATGTGTAAAGCTGTAGGACTTTCAATTGCTAGGCTAAAACGCACAGCCATCGGAGAATTAAAGCTTGGCATGCTGCCAGTCGGCAAATATAGGAATTTGTCTGATCAAGAAATAGAGTCGTTAGCATAGTTAAATTTTAATGAGAACAGGTCTACCTTTGGAGTCAGTTTCGTCTTTATACTTTACGTTTGAAAATGAAACAGAAAGTTCTTTAATATTCCTCATCAAAAAACTCCTCAACGTCCTTTTCTATGACCAAAATCTAGCGTCTTGGAAGATATTTTGCAAGGTCCAGGTGTGACTATGTTGTATTCACAAGAAAACTTGAATCTAAATAGTAATTCTTTTATTAAATTAAACGACTATATGACCTATGTTGTATTCACAAAGTGAACCGAGCCCTTTAACCAAAGTAGATTATATGATAGACTTCTTTCCTAACTACCAAAACATCATTTTTTTTATGTTTTTTTAAGAAAAAATCTATAAAAAATTGATATTTTCAAGTTAGGAAAGAAGTCTAATTTAAAGATAAAGTCTATATTTTTGAATAAGCTTTTCAAATTGCAAAGAATCATTATCTAATTTTTCAAAAATTTCTTTTAACGTATATTTGCCTTCTTGTAAGAAATCTCCCCCAACAAGTTTATTTAACCATTTATAGTCAATCTTTAATTCTTCTTTGTAAAGTTCTCTTATTGTGTAAAGTAACGCAACTGCTGTTTTCACAGGATCGAAAATTTTTCTATCTAAAACTTTAATGAAAACTCCGTGACAGAGTTCATCTTTGAATTTTGCCCTACATGGGATAAAACTTACAGGTTCAAAATTTACACCAGCTAAATCGATCGTATTTAATCTTTCAGCAAATAATTTTGAGTTTATCCAAGGTGCGCCAATGTATTCAAAAGGCTTACCAGTCCCCCTACCATCAGAAATATTTGTTGCAGTCCATTCAAAAATACAAGTTCCAACGTAAGCAATTGCTGTATCAAGGGACATTATTGCAGGCGAAGGTTTAATCCAAAAATTAAGACCAGTTTCATCGTAATACATATCTTTTTTATAATTTGACATTTCTATAACAAAAAGATTGCAATTAATATTATCTTCCGTATTAAAGTATTTAGCAATTTCACCTGGTGTTAAACCATATCTTGTAGTGATTTTAGAAATTCCAACAAAACTTATAAATTCTTCTTCTAAAATATTTCCTTGAACTTTTCCAGACAAAATGTTTGGTCTATCTAAAACAACAAAAACAACATTGTTTTCGCTGCAAGCTTCCATGCACTTTTTCATCGTGCTGATATAAGTATAAAACCTAGCACCAACATCTTGAATATCATACACTAGAACATCAACGTTTTTTAGCATTTCTGATGTTGGTTTCATTGTTTTACCATACAAGCTAAAAATTGGAAGACCAATTTTTTCATCCAGTTCGTCATTTACAAAATATTCATTTATGGTGCTTCGAATACCATGCTCTGGTGCAAAAATTGCTACTAAGTTTACCTTTTCACGCAAAACATCTATTGTACTTTTAAGAAAAGAATCTACTCCAGTAGCATTTGTTAGAAGACCAACTTTTTTTCCTTCAAAGATTTGTAAATAAGAATTAATATTATCAATCCCAAGTTTAACTGGTTCAATAGAAAGAATTTTGTTGAAATTTAATAGCGAAAAAACTAAAAGGCACATATAAAACGATTTTAAAACTTTTTTTGCCATTTGATCGCTTCCTTTTAATTTTAAATCTATAAAACTAAGAAACTACTATGTATAGTTTGGAAAGAATTTTATTGATAACAGCCAGATAAGGCTACTTATGACACACTGACATATTTATAGCAACAGATTGCGTTTAAGAAAAACTTGAACCTAAATATTAATTCTTTTATACAATGAAAGCTTCGATTTTTTAAGGGTGTTTCATTTGTTTTTTTGTTTTTTCCAAGACATATAACTAAAACCCAAATCAATAGCTAAGTAAATAATAATAAAACCTATTACTAAAGCTATATACGAAAGATAGTTAACGGATATGTTAGTTGAAAAGTCACGATTAAAAGCTAAAAGAAACGCCAAAGCAAGTTACGCTCTTATCGATTCTCAAAGTTCAAAAACTATATATTTGAAATTCAGAATTAACACCTCAAAAAATATATTTTCTACCCATTATACTTTGGACGCTCAATTGGCTGCTCTTCAACATCTATCATCACTACTTTTATCTCGATATCTTCGCCAGGTTTGAATCGTTTTTTAAGATATTGAATTTTAAATTTTTCTAATTCGCTTAGCACATTTTCTACCCATAATACTGCGTTATCTATGGCTGTTTTGCTTATTTGATGGTCGTTTGTCATATGTCGAAATGAGCGATACTCTCTCCAATATTCAAGTGCTAACGTTAACCTCAAATTCTATTTTTAGCACTTCTACTCCACCTTTTGCATGTTTTTTATATGCTCTTTTTTTAATAAATCCAGCATTTTAAAAAAACTCTTCGTGTTACACCAGTTATTAATTTGAAGTCTTTTATTTAATTTTTTGTAAGTGTTCATTTTTTTCACCTTACGAAATTATATCACTTTTTGAAGTTGGAGGACAGGTCTGTTGTAAAAACTTGGAGAAAACGTACGAGGTACACAAAAATATCAAAAATTTAAGAATAATGGATAACTTTTTACAAATATTGATTATCAATAAATATTTGTGCTACGCTTACAATTACTGTAACAACTGGTCCTAACGGTATTAGAATAGCCTTTATTCCTCCAAAAACTAATTTAACATATTGCCATTTTGTACCATATTCTTTCATGTCTTTGATGGCTCTGTTTACGTTATTTATTTCTTGATTTGTACTTTCAGATAATTTTTTTAATTCTTTAATTATTCTATCGGCTTCTGTCTTCATGTTGAACTGGTTTTTTTCAAGTTCCGCTTTATACTGTGGATTGTTACCATCTTTCATATTTTTCATATTTTCAATTTCTTCTTGTATTTCGTTAAACTTCCTTGTAATAAGGTCTTGGTCTTCACCATTTTCATCGATCTCTTTTTCTGTTTTTTCTCTTTTTGATTGCTTTGAAAAATTTAGGAAATAATCTTCACAGAACTCAATTAAGGACTTTTTGTGTTCATGAATTTTAAGCCTAACTTCAATAAGTTTAAGTAGAGTTGTGGGAGATAACCAAGTGTTAGATTGGTCAGATGAAGAACAAATCTGACTAAGGAACATTGATTTTTTGTATATTTTTTCAAAGTCATAGATATAAGTCCTAAAGCTGTTGCATGCAGATTTTATTCTTTTGTCACCTGCAAGTCTATATAATGCAAAATCTTCAACTTCTCTTAATTTTTTTGAATACTCTTTTAATGAATCTCTTACAGATTTGAATTTTGAAAAACCATCTTTAATTTTTTCTTTTAATCTCGCTATTTTTGTATCATCTCTTTTACCATCTTTAGTTTTGATATCATGCAAACCTGATACTTTTTCATAATTTTCTATGTATTTGGTCCTAGACGCTTTGTATTTATTTAATAATCCATCATTATTGTCAACGAATTTAGTGGAATCATATGATTTGTTTATCAATTCTGCTATCTCATCTGCCGCCTCTTTAGAAATACTTTCTGCGATTCTTTTCATTTCAGTAATTGGTTTCTTAATTTCATCAAATAAAACATTTTTTTTATCTGAAGTCTTTATACCAATTTTTTCCATTATTGATTTATTTATATTTTGAGTTGAAAATTTAGTGTTAGTAATCTCCAAATTTAAAGCATCTTTACTGAATAAAATTTTGTAGTTTTTAATTACATTAGATATTTCTTCAGATGGTTTTTCTACTTCTTTTTTAAAATTTTTTACTTTGCCTAATTTGCCAAATGGGAAAAATAAACCATACCAACAATGATTGTATTTTTTTTTAATAAATTCAAAATTAGTCTTTATTTTGTTCATATCTTCTTCGGACGGAACTATACATTTTAGTTCGTATGGTATGTTGTTTTTCATTTCAATACTCCTCCTCTTTGTTGTATATATACAATTTAGACATGTTTTGTTTCACTATTTTATAATATTTATACAATAAAGTCAACAAATTTTTTCACAAATAAATACAAATAGTTTTCATAATAAACAGCTTTTGTGATAGAATTACTATGCTTACATATTTGAAACATCTGAAATAAGTTGGTATAACGCTATTTGATGTGAAAGTGATGGTGAAAATGAAATGTCAAATTTTAAAGAAAAAAAGCTTAGTGAAGATAAGATGGAAAAAGTTGCTGGTGGAAAAATGTTTAATAAGATCGTATCATCTTTTTTGGTGGCAGCTTTAATGGGTGCCGGAGGTTCAAGTGTGTCTTTTGCGGAATCATCTAAGATAACTGAAAAACAATCCATTAAAGTTAGTTCAAAAAAAGCAAAAACCGTCGAAACTGTCTTCAAAACTATTAAGGATAACAAAGGAAAAACTACATTTACTGCAATTTTAGGTTCATTCTTAGGTCTGATAGGTATTAATCAAGTTGGAACTAAAAAAGAAATTATTGAAAACGTTGAACCTGATTTGTGGTTTGAAAAATTGGGCGGAACAAAAAAAGATATTGATGATTATGTGACAAATCTAAATAGACATAATCAAGGTAAATATGATCAAGATAAATATTCAGTCGATCGAGACCAGAATAAAATAAAACAAATTTCTAACGGTTTAGGAACAATAGAAAATGATGTACCTAGAATAAATTTAGAAGAAGGTAACGTTGAAATTGCTAAAATTAATGAAGAGAATATATTACCAAGGATTTTAAAACTTGCTGTCCTTGAAGAAATACCTTATATGCAAGGCTTTTCTTATATTGCTGGAATGATAATTTTAAAATTTTTGGGACATGATAATGCTAAAGGTTATAGTGATCAAAAATTGAAAGAGGAAGAAGCAAAAATTTATTATGTGTATAAAAAAATCACAAGGTTGTTATGTGGATTGTACCGTGAATTTATAAAATATCCTTCACTCTTTAATCATACGAACCTTAATTATATGAAAAAAGATTTTAAAGCTCTCATTGATAATTCCCTATTAGTGCCTTGGATAACTGCAGGTTTCACTCGAAGTTTAAAACAACCACATTTAGTAAAATTTTGGGATAATGTGATACTAAAAAGTGACTTTAATGCAATGTACGGCACTGTTTTTATGTTTTTAAAAGCTTGTTTAGAAAAAATAGAAGAAGGTTTTATTAAGAATAATAAGTTTGGTCACGATATTGTAGAACAAGCTATATTTGCAAAAAAATTTTTAAAAGAAATTAATGATGAGACTTTCAATGAATTACTAAACAAATCATTAAAGTGAAAACCTGTTGTCATAGATTCCAAGAGAAATTTTATAGAAAATCAAAGTCTATTGACAACAAATACAAAAAAGAAGTAAAGTAACTCCTATTCGAAGAGTGGCACAATGCTACATTAGCATTGTGGTCGAAGTTTTTGTTTTCCATGTTTCTGTTTGTCAGAAATCGGTTGTGCGCGATATTGAACAAGCTCGAAGTGCATGTCGAATAATTTTTTTGCGTTTGATTATAGATTTTATATAATTTTAAGGAAAATGTGTATGTCTAATGTTGGTGGATTGATGGATATTACCATGGACAAAATAAAAGGTATGGTTGATGTCGATTCGGTTATAGGTAGTGAAATAAAAGTAGACGAGAACATAACAGTTATTCCAGTTTCTAAAATTTCTTACGGATTTGCTGCTGGTGGATCTGATTTCACTAAAAAGAACTCTGAAAATAATTTATTCGGTGGTGGAAGTGGGACTGGCGTTACGATTTCTCCAGTTGGTTTCCTTGTTATAAATAACGGAAGTGTTGTTTTTCTTCAAGTAGAGTCTTTTCAGGGAGCGATTGACAGACTAATAGCTATGGCTCCAGAAATTATAAACAAAGTTTCTTCGGTTATCAAAAAGAAGTAAGAATCTGTCCTGATAGATCTCAAATGCAGGTTTTGATAAAATTTTTTCTCAAATTGGTACAAACTTTTTTCAAAACTTGAAAGTGTTAATTTTTTAAAGGCCAATTATGTATGATATTATTAATTTTAAATCGATATCTTCTCCTTTGTATTTGAAGATTGGAATCGTTAAATCTCTTGAAGATCCAGAAAATAAAAACAGAATTCTTATATCTTTTCCACATGAAAATTCTGAATGCTATGCTAGTATGTTATGGTCTTATTTAGGTGAAAATTTTGGCAAATTTCATTATCCTGAACCTGGTGTTGTTGCTGTGATAGGATTTGTTGACAACCAAATTTTTGGGGCGTTAATTATAGGATATTTGGATAAGTCAGAAGAAAAAATTCTTCCACTTACAAAGGAAAATGAAAAGGAAATTATAAAATATAAAAATGGAACTTCAGTTGAATTTGATAATAAAACTGATAAATTTGTTGTTAAAGTCGAGACTTTGAAAAAAGATCAGATGGTAGTAGATCTGGAAAATCAGGAAATTCAGATAAAAAATGAATCAAATAGTCTGAATATCTCATACAACTTCAAGGAATCAGAAATTAATTTTAAATGTAAAAAAATAAAACTTGAATCAGAAAAAATAACAGTGAATACAGAAAGTTTAGAAATTAGTTCAAGTAATAAGTTAGACATAAATTGCGGGAATGGTAGTATTAAGGCTAATAGCAATTTAGATATTAAAGCATCTATGATCAAACTCAACTAAGAACCTAAGTTTTATTAGATATTGAAGACAGGTTCTAAATATAGTTGCTTTTGTTTTCTTCATTTTTTCGACTAAATAATATTATTATTACACATGCAATATGATATATATTCCAAATTGATAGAAACACTATACTCCGTATAGAATCTGAAACTGTTCCGTGTGTATAAATATATCGATATTTTACTATAATATTCACAATTCAGTATTTTTTTTGCACCTACGTAGAGGGGGAAAATAGATGAAAATAATAGAGGGTTGGGAATTTCCTATCGAAATAGATACAAAAACTGGAAAAATAAAAACTGTTAGTGATAACGATGTCGTAAAACAGTCAATAAACATTATACTCAGGACTCAGATATTTGAAAGAAAAATTTTAAAAAATTTTGGTTCTGAGCTCCGCTCATTTATGTTTGGTTCTGTGGATCCAAACTATATCTCATCATTTAAAAAATCTATTGAATATGCCATAAAAACTTGGGAAAAACACGTACAAGAAGTTGAGATTTCTGTAAAAACTAACGGTGGTATTATATCAAAAATTGACGCCGAAATTGATTACGTAACAGATATAAATCCATCTAGAGAAAGAATTAAAAGAGGGCTTGATATGGAGGTTTATCTTTGAGAAAATTTCCAAGACTTTGTGAAGAAAATTATGAAAGCCTTATTAAAAAATTTAAAAATCTTTCAAAAGAATATACTAAATGGAAATTTTCTGAATCTGGAAATGATTTCGGTGTAACTTTAGCCAAAATTTTTTGCGAAATGCAGGAAGAAACAATAAATAGGTTAAATAGAAGCGTTCATAATTTATATCTAACATTGCTTAAAATGATAGGTGTGTACCCTAAACCTTGCACTCCTTCAAATGGTATAGCAATAATTGAGGCAGCACGTAATTCAATAGTTACTTACGTAAAAAGTGGAACAAAAATAAGTGCTGAATCAGGAAATGATAGTGTAGTTTTTGAAACAAAAGATGATGTATTTGTGATAGAAAATTCTATAAAAAGTATATTTATAACTGATTCCTTTGAAGAAAAAATAATAAAGGTATTTGATTCTGAATCAAATTTTAACCGCTTTAAATTATTTGATTTTGGACAATATAAAAATCTTCAATTTAAAGCAATTTATTTAAGCGATAAACATTTGTTTGATTCAAAAGAAATTAATTTAACATTTCACTTTAAAAATAAATTTTCAAAAGAAAGTGAGAAAAAATTAAATGAATTTTTTTTAAGCAGTGTTTGGCAATATTTTGATGGAACGAATTGGGAAAACATTAAAAATGTGAAAAAAACCAATGATAATTTAATTAATATAACTTTTGAAGGAAAGATATGTGATTACAAAATATTAAATAAAATCTCTAAATTTTTAAGGATATTGCCTTTAGATAACACTGAAATAAGTATTTCAGATATTTTATGTTCTTCATCCACAAAAATAGTTTATCCAAATATTCTATCAGGTGAAAGTGAAATTCATGGAAAAAAACTAATGCCTTTCGATGAAAATTATGTAATGTATGATACTTTCAATATAAATTGTGATGAAGCTTTTACTAAACCGGAAATAAATATAGAATTGAAAATGGATGTATATTTTACAAAAATTAAGACTAACATGAAAAATCCAATAAAAAAATACAGATTGATAATGAGTGAAATGGATTTTACTGAATCTGAACCCGTAGACATAAGTATCGAAAATGTAGTTTGGGAGTATTGGAAAGGAAACGCATGGGCTCGTCTTAAGACTTCTGATGACTGCCAAAAATTTTTTAAAGCTAATAAAAACAGAGAAACTAAAACAATCAGTTTTGAATGTCCAAAAGATTTGTCAAAAATTGAGATAGGTCCAATAGATGGTTTTTTTATAAGATCAAGAATAACTAAAATTAATAATCAATTTAACACATTTGCAAATCATGTAGTTCCATGTATAGACAATATATCAATAAAATATTATTACAAAAAACCAAAACGATTTGATGAAATTATAATTAATTCAGATTTGAGATGGAAAATAGTAAAAATTGAAAAAAATAGTCAAAACATTACAAAAATATTTGAAAAAAAATATTCTGGTAAGCCTACTATGTATGTAAATCTTCTAAAACCAATATCTGATGGAATTTTTAGTGTATTTTTTGACATAGAGAAAGGAATTTTTAGTGAAAAATTTTCGACGCAATGGGAATATTGGGCAAAAAATCAAAATAAAAATTGTGGTTGGAAAGTTCTTGATGTAATTGATTTTACAAATGGGTTTACCAAAAGTGAAATTATTAAAATTTTTAGTAAAAAAAATTTTGAAAAATTAAATTTATTCGGCGAAAAAGGATATTTTTTAAGGATTACTTGTATGAACAAGGATTTTTCAAAACTGTCTAATGAACCTTTTCCGATTTTAAGAGATATAAAATTTAATGCAGTCAAGATTATTCAGAAAGAAACAAAATTAGATGAATTTTTTTCAATTGATGCTGGAGAAAAAAACAAAGTTTGTTCACTCTCTTCTAAAAATGCTTATGAAATAAATGTATGGGTGAATGAGTTTTCAAAAATTTCATCAAAAGAACAAGATTTTTTAAATTCTTATGAAGGTAAAATAAAAACTGAATCTGACAAGTTTAATATTTTAAAAAAAGTCTGGGTAAAGTGGGATAGAGTTTCTAATATTCTAAATTCAAGTGAAAAAGATCGAGTTTATGAAGTTGATTTTAAAAAATCTCAAATAATGTTTGGTGACGGAAAAAATGGTAAAATACCAAACGAACAGTACGATGAAAGTATAAAAATTGATTATTCTGTTTCTGAAGGAAGCAAAGGAAATATTCAAAAAGAGTCTATAAAAGATTTTGAATCGGTTATCCCATCTGTACTAAAAGTTTATAATCCAAGACCTTTTTGGGGTGGCCTTGATTTAGAATCTATTGAAGATGCTGCATCTAGAACTTTTTCGTCCATAAATAACGGTAATAGAATTGTTTCGATTCAAGATTTTGAAAATGCAATTCTTTTTGAAAACAGAAACATATTTAAAGTTAAATGTATCCCTCATTTTGATAAGTATAATAAAAGAAGTGTAGGTACTTTAAGTATTGCCATTTTGCCTAAAAGACCAATGTGCGGATATGAAAAATTCAGTTCAATAAAAGAAGAAACACTGGAATTTATAAAAACAAAATCCTGCATGAATGTCAACGATTTAAACATATTTGAAGTTTTTTATATTAAATTTTTTGTGAGACTTGATGTGGTTATTGAAAATTTTGATAACTATCAGTACGTTCACAAAAATATTAATTATAAATTAGAAAAATTTTTACATCCTGTTACTGGAAATTTTTTTGGAAGTGGCTTTGATATTGGTAAAATTCCAAATGAACGGAACTTAATTAACTATATAAAATCAGTAAAACATTTGAAATTCATTAACAAAATTAATATTTTTACAAAGATATTAACGGAGAAAAGTTCGGATGATATCTCTTTTGAAGATGCTAGAGATTTAAAATTTGTTGTTCCTGTTTTTGACAAATCTGAGATCGATATATCAATGTGAAAAAGGGAATTTTATGGATTTAAAATATCAGAAATATTTAAACGAGTTATTCAAAAATGCAGAAACTCTAGTTAAAGATTACAAAAAAGTATTTTCCGAAAAAAAAAAAACCACATTAAAAGATAAATTGATGATTTTTAATGAGAATGATAACAATTTAAGAATAAAAATTGCAACTAAACTTGAATTTTCAGCATTTGAATATCTTAGAAATATTTGTGAATTGAGTGATCCAGAATGGTTCTATCTTTTAATTTCTGTTATGAAAAATATTTCACATAAATATACAGTCTTAGACAATCCAATAGATGATACTTTGGATATTTTTTTAATTAATTCTGATAATATAAGATTTTATTTTATTAAGTCCTTACTTGAATCAAAAATGAGTTCGCTTTTGTTCAATAAAGATGAACTTGATCCGTATATATTGGATTTTTTGATGTCAAATGCAAAATTTACAAATTATCCACGTGAATTTAATGTACTTTTTCCTTCAAAAAAAGAAATTGAAAGAGAGTCAGATGCTGAAAAAATTTGTGATCTTTGTTCGACTTCTGAAAAAACTTTATATTTTTTTATAACATCTCAAAAGGGCGAAGGGAAAAAAACTTTTATTAAACATATAGCATCAAAGTGTGGATTACCAATAGTTATTGTAGATATCGAAAAGTGTTTAAATTCAGAAAAGGATTTTAGTTTTACTGTAACTTCTGCGTTAAGGCAAGCTATGATACTTAATAGCTTTGTTTGTTATGCAAATTTTCATTTATTAGAAAATAAAAGAAGGGAAGCTGAATTTATTCTTAAAAGCTCTAAGAATTTTTGTAGAAGAGTATTTTTTTCTTTAAATTCAAATATTGAAACTGTTGGATCAGGATATGATGATGTTTTACATATAAATTTTAAAATGAGTGAATTAACAACTAAGCAAATTGCAAGAATTTGGAAAGATGAGGTACCTTTCTTTAAAGTTGATGAAATTTACTATGAAATTGCAAATCTTTTTAACTTTAATCCCGGTCAAATAAAGATTGCTTCAAAACGAATAAAATCAGTTAAATATTTAAATAAAAAAGTTGGTAAAAAAGAAATTTTTGAGGAGATATATGAAACAGTAAAGGCAAACTTCAAAGGTAATGCAAAACTTTTAAAATCGAATAATATATGGAAAAATTTGATAATTGCTAAAAAAGATAAACAAACGTTGATTAGTATTTGTAATCAGCAGAAGTTTAAAAATGTAGTATTTGAGGACTGGAAAATGGGTAAATATATGAAAGGAATAAGTTTACTTTTTTCTGGACCTCCAGGTACTGGAAAAACAATGGCTGCTAAAATTATAGCTAAAGATTTAGGTTTAGAGATATACAGGGTTGACCTTTCTAGAATAATATCAAAATATATAGGTGAAACTGAAAAAAATTTAGCTTTAGTCTTTGATGAATCTGAAAGAAGCAATTCTGTTTTACTTTTTGATGAAACTGACGCACTGTTTTCTCAACGTTCAAACGTCAAAGATGCACGCGACAGAAGCTCAAATTTAGAAATTTCTTACCTTTTACAAAAAATGGAAGAACATAACGGTGTCTGTATAATGACAACAAACTATATCGAAAATATAGACAAGGCTTTTTTTAGACGAATTACTTATGTTATACATTTTTGTACACCAAATAAAAATGAAAGAAAGGAAATTTGGCAAAGTATATTTAGCAAATATGTCCCTTTAAGTAAAGATATAGACTTTGATTTTGTATCCAAATTTGAAATTTCGGGTGGAAGTATTAAAAATATTGCATTATCTGCTTGTTTTATGGCTGCTGAGGAAAAAAATAAAGTATCAATGAAGCATATTTTAATATCCTTGGAAAATGAATTAAAAAAACAAGGTCATACGGCACTAAAAAGTGATTTTGGATCTTATTCTTATCTTTTAAATCTATGAGAACAGTTTCTAAAAATACTCGCAATAAAACAATTATGTGTTTTTTTCCTTGTTTTGAGAAAAAATTTCTCAAAAATTGATATTTTCAAGTTAGGTAAGAAGTCTAATTTTAAATCTATTTGAACAAGTTCTAAAAATTTTACAAAAAATTAAAGTTCATTTTTTATTTTCTCTTTTGCTTCAGAAATCGTTTTTTCACAAAAATTTATCAACTCATTAGCTTTATCGTAAATTTTTAATGACTCAGACAAAGTTTTATTACCAATTTCAAGTTTTGAACTTAATGATTCAAGCTCTACAAAGGCTTGCTCAAGTGTTAATTTTTTTGCCATTAAATACTCCTTTATTCTAATTGACTAATTGACATCCATAAAATCTAAATATTTCTTGAATTTCTTCCTGAGTTAACAGTGAATACAGTCTAGATAAAATAGATGAAATAACTCCGCTAGTAGGATGAAAGACAAGATTAGTTTCTATTATATTTTTAATTTTTCCTGTACGGGCATTGATAACTTTATAGTTATTATTATCTGAATTTTCAAAAATTGAAATAAATCCATCTGATACTGGTGCATTATTTGGTTTTTTCGAGTGTTTACTTTTAAAATATCCAGTAGTGTTTCCTATGGATATTATTGCTTGATTGATTTTGGAATTTTTATATATTTCTATAGCTTTTTCACAGGCTAGCCCCTCTAGTGCGTCATTCAAAGTTATCTTAGTAACTTCATTGTCAATTTTTACACGATTTAGTTCACTATCTATTTTGATCAATTTGTAATCAACAGTTTTTAAAATTTTGTCCAATTTTTCTTGATCGATATCTTTTATTTGACCAAATTCCGAACCATATAATTTGATTAAACTTAAATAAGTTGGATCAAATATACCCCGACTTCGACGTGATATATCAATTAATTTATACAAAGTATCGATTGTAATTTTTTGAACTTTTACCCATTTTCCAGAAGCACTATTTATTCGTTCTATATCGGAACCGTAGATCTCATGTGAAATACATTCTTCTAATTTCGATATTTCGCTTTTAACGTTTTCTGAAATTCGTTCAGAATTTGGACCGAATAAAATTTGATGTACTTTTTTATCCATAAATAAAGAGGAATCAACATATTGTTTACTATTTTTTTCAATTAAAATGAAAATTATTAATACTGATGATGTTATTGCAATTAAAATCAATATCCAATAGGTAAAATATTTTAAATTCTTTTTTTTGAATTTTTCTATAAAATTTTTATTTTTATAACTATTTTCAAAATTCAATCAATAACCTCATTTTTTATACTAGACTTCTATAAAAGATATAACAAGTTCTAAGAACCTGTATTCAATAGCGAGAAATATCGAATTTTTGAGAGATTTTTTCTCAAAACAAATCAAAAAACGTAGAAATATTTTCTGTATTTCGAGTATTTTTAAGGATGTTTTGTGTAAAAAGATCCAAAAAGCGATTTTTTTAGTATTGAAAACAGGTTCTAAATATTATGATATCAATTCTGCTAACATATGCAATCTTTATATAGTATAGATCCTTAGAACCTGTTCTCTTAGAGCAATCGATTGACATTTTTTTCTTAAAAAGCTTATTGACGTAAGTATTACGAAATTGTATATTGTAATATGAACTTTAAAAATATATTTTGGCCCGGTAGTTCAGTTGGTTAGAACGCTAGCCTGTCACGCTAGAGGCCGACGGTTCGAGTCCGTTCCGGGTCGCCATATTGTTTTGCCTCTGTAGCTCAGTCGGTAGAGCAGAGGACTGAAAATCCTCGTGTCGGCGGTTCGATTCCGTTCGGAGGCACCAGCGGATGTAGCTCATCTGGCAGAGCGCCACCTTGCCAAGGTGGAGGTAGCGGGTTCGAACCCCGTCATCCGCTCCAAAAAGTTTTTCGGATTTTTGTTGCATCTATCGTTTTTTTGAATAATATTATAGTACATTGGCGCCATAGCCAAGCGGTAAGGCAGAGGTCTGCAAAACCTTTATTCCCCAGTTCGATCCTGGGTGGCGCCTCCATACTTTATGTATTTAATGAAAGTTTGTACTGTTTTTGGAAAAAATATAAAAAAAGTAGTGCTTTTGGAGTTATAAAGAAAGTTTAATATCTGCGAGTGTGCTGGAATAGGTAGACAGTCACGTTTGAGGGGCGTGTGTTTTATTGACGTATGGGTTCAAGTCCCATCACTCGCACCAAATATGCGCTCCTTGTGGTCGCGCAGTGAACATTGAATAGTTAAAAGTTTACAGTGAACAGTCAGGTGAAAAGCACTTACTTCCATCATAAATACAAGGTATAATGGATGGTAAAAAACGTAAGGTGAAGTAAGTGAGAATACAAAAGTTAAAGGAAAAACTGTAAATTTAGAGAAGTCTACTGTAACTCTATTGCTTTTTTTGCATTCTTTTTTTTTAACATACTAAGTATGTATTTATCACTACAAAAATCTAAACAAAAATCTAAAGCTGTTCTTCCTTCACTATCCATTACATTCACATTTATATTTTTAACTTTTAATAGCAGTTCTACCATCCCTTTATTGTTCCTCATAACAGCCAAAAATAATGCTGTTCTTCCTCCACTATCCATTACATTCACATTTATATTTTTAACTTTTAATAGCAGTTCTACCATCCCTTTATTGTTCCTTATAACAGCCAAAAGTAATGCTGTGTCGTAATTTTTGTTTCGTAAATTTACTTTTATATTTTTATTTTCTAATAATTTTTTTACTATTTCTGTATTGACTTCACGATATGATGCAAGGGTCAATAATGTATCTCCATTGTTGTCTTGCATATTTATATATATTACTTTTTTGCTGTTCAATAAATTTATTACTATTTTTTCGTAATGATTTTCCATATTATATATCGACAATATTGCAAACATTAACACTGTTTGACCATTTTTGTTTTGTAAATTTACATCTATATCTTTAAATTGGACTTCTGATAGCATGTATGCTACTTTTTCATAATCTTTTATGATTGAAAGCATTAATGCCGTATTTCCATCTTTTTCTTGTTTGTTTAAAGATTTTTTGACATTTTCTGATTTTAATAAATCCTTTACCATTTCGTATGTTTCATCTTTACTATATGACATTAAAATTAATGACATTAGTGGCGTCCTCCCAGATTTTAAGTCATAATCTGTAAGGCCACCTTTTGCGTGTAATAATTTTCGAAAATTATTATTCTCACAGTAATTTAATGCAGTTTGCCCCTTTTTATCTTGTAAATTTACATCCACCATTTCAAATTTTAAAAGTATTTTTCCTGTTTTTACACAATTGTTTCTTGCTGCCAGCATCAACGGTGTTTGCCCATTCTTATTTTGTAAATTTACATTCACCAATCCAGTTTCTGATAACATTTCTGCTAATTTTTCATAATTGTTTTCTAATGCCAGCATTAATACCGTATCTCCATTTTCGTCTTGTAAATTTATATCTATACCCTCAACTTTTAAAAGCGTTTCTGTTATTTCTTCAAAACATCTTTCTACTGACATCATTAATGCTGTTTTTCCATCTTCACATTGTTTGTTTAAGGATTTTTTGGTATCTTCTAATTTTAATAACTCCTTTACTCTTTTATTTTTTTCATATTCACATAAAAAGTCATTTAAAATTATTAACATTAGTGCTGTACTACCATCCTTTAAGTCTTTTACTGTCACAGGATCTTTATCTTTTTCCTCTAAATTTTCATAATCAATATCAATTAATTCAACAGTACACTTTGTTGATAGCAGTTTCTTTAATTCTTTAAATTGTGGAGTCCTTTTTTCATTACGTAAAAAATTAAGGAAAAAACATAGTGCTGTATCTCCGTTTCTGTCTTGCAAATTTGCATTTATTTTCTCATTTTTTAATAAGTCTATTGCTATTTCTTTATAACCTTCTCTTAGTGCCATCATCAGTACTGTTTCAAAATTTTTGTTTTGTAAATTTACATCTATACCTTCGGTTTTTGACAATATTTTTGCTATTTCTTCATACTCTTTTTCCAATGCAAGCATTAACGCTGTGTTACCATCTACGTTTTGTAAATTTACGTTTATGCCTTGTACTTTTGACAATACTTTTGCTATTTCTTCATACCCTCTTTTTACTGCAAGCATTAACGCTGTGTTGCCATCTACGTTTTGTAAATTTACGTTTATGCCTTGGACTTTTGACAATATTTTTGCTATTTCTTCGTACTTTTTTTTTAGTGCAATCATTAACGCTGTGTCACCATCTTTGTTTTGTAAATTTACATTTATACCTCGGATTTTTGACGATATTTCTACTATTTTTATATAATTCTCTTTTACTGCCAACATAAGTGCTGTGTTTTCATTTTTATCTTTTTCGTTTAATTTTGCTTTAATACTGTTTAATCTCGATAAATTATATATTATATCTATCTTTTCAGGCGAATCTAAAATTAATGACATCATAGTTGTTCTACCAAAAATTAAATCGCTTCCTGTGACAGCTCCTTTAGTTAATAAAAAGTTTATAAAATCTTCACTTTCAGCATAATTTAATATTGTATTTCCATCTTTGTCTTTCGTATTAACATCTACTCCCTTTTTTAACAAACTTTCAATTTTTTTCTAATTTTTCTTTCGTCTCCGTCATATTCATTTAAGATTTCAATAAATTGCTCTCTATTTCCTATTTTCAGATTTTCTATAAATGTGTAAATTTCACTATCGAAAACTTCTTTTAATGTATCCAACTCTTTTTCAAAATCTGTTTGATTTTTCTTTTCTGACAAAATTGTTATATAAGATTTAATAAAAGAGTTTCTATGTTTTTTATCAATTAAATTGTTCCTTTCAAAAAAATCTAATATTATAACCGGAACAGACATTTTTTTATTTCTATTATCATAATCTAAAAAATCACCATCAGAGTAAATTTCCATAAGTTTTAAAAATGTTTCATTTGAAATTTCTAAAATTTCTTTTTTTAATTGAAGCAAATAAGAACAAAAGCTACATAATTCAAATTCTTTTAAATTTCTAGACTTATCAAAATATGATGACCAATACCTAACTCTTTCATTTATCGCATTTTTTATTTCTTTTTCAGAATACTTTTTATTTTCTGAACTTTTTCTTTTTACCTCTTCTGATATTTCAACAAACATCTGGTTTAAACATTTTTTTGCATCACCACAGGCTAGCCATTCACTTATCTTTTTTTCTTTTAGTTTTTTGTCTATTATTCTACTCATTTCACACAATTTTTTAGAGCTAGAACCTAGATATTTTTTTATTTTTTTTAAAAACCACATTTTTATTTCTCCAGTAATTTGAATTAGAAAATTTTAAATTTGGTGAATTTGGTGATGGATATTGTCACACAAAAACAAATTTGAAGTATATTTTTGAATCTATCGTAAAAACTAAAATCAATAGTTTCATTGGAGGTTTTTATGATAAATTTGAAAAACGCAAAAAGTAGAAGCTTTTATATTTCTCTTACTGTGTGCATGATTATGGTTCTTGCTGCAAGTTGGTCTACGTATAAAAGTATGAAAGATTTTTCATTTTCAAAAGATAGAAAAACTGCAAGCACTAGTAATAAAAAAAACAAAACTCCTGAAGAAATTCCTAAATCAATAAAAACTGATGTTGAACCGTCACCTAAACCTGTGCAAAACAAAATCCAAGATAAAAAAATAGATATTGAAGCTCATAAAAACGAAAATACAAAAGCGGTGTCAGCTTCTGTCGCTTACCCTGACTTCCTTGCACCTATTGAATATAGTAAATTTACAAAATTCAGCAATGAACTAAGTTTTTCTGAAAAATTTCAAGATTGGAGGACTGATGATGGAATAGATTTAGAGGGTAAGCATGGTGCTGACGTTAGAACTGTTTCAGAAGGTAAAGTTATAGATATATTTGATGACCCAACTTACGGGACGACTTTAAAGTTAGAACATCCTAATGGTAATTCCAAAGTAAATGTTTATTATTCAGGATTAAATTCACGTACTTTTACAGTTAAAAAAAATGATATAGTAGGTAAGGGGCAAAAATTAGGTAATTTATTGGAAAATAATTTGCATCTCATGACTCAAGTGAATGGAAAATTCATAGATCCTAAAGAAATAATTTTTATGGAATGACAAAGTCATATTAATCATATTTAATCATATTATAAATATTCTATATTAGACTTCTTTATTGGAAAGAAGTCTAATGAATTTTTCTAAAAAAATCTATTACTTTTCCACAGTCTTGGGCTCTAAGCTACTAGAAGTTGTTCCTTCCTTTTTTTCACCAAAAAGATAACCGGCACCAACAGTCATAAATCCTACAGCACCTAGGGCTGTAATAATTTCTGCAACACCTTTTTTATAGTTTCCATCACTAATATCTTTTGCACCATCTACAACTAAAGCTAAAGCGATACCAATTCCTGTTGCTCCTAGAACTGATCTGATCTTGTTTTTCATGACGAAACCTGGTATAAAACCAGCAACTGCTGAGAGCGTGTGCTTAACCCCACCTGCAGCATCTGAAATCTCTTCGTCTGACAAATTTGTAATTCCTCTTGTTTCTTTGAGTACTTCTTTTATCTCACTTGGATCAGAATTTTTGAACTCGTTGTTTATAACTTCTATACCTCTGAATAAAGATTTTTCATCTCTATCATCTGATCACTTGTGATTTCAATACCCTTTGTCTTAAATATTTCTCTCATGTTTCCGTAATTTTCTTTAACCATTTCTTG
>Ga0209737_10000867_pt1 | contig 23063 bp, 14 predicted proteins | sample TergutCu122P3_FD_187284 | JGI IMG/M metagenome (GOLD analysis project Ga0209737, IMG submission 187284) | Cubitermes ugandensis P3 segment gut microbial communities from Kakamega Forest, Kenya - Cu122 P3 (SPAdes) (version 2) | ecosystem: Host-associated > Arthropoda: Insects > Digestive system... | reverse complement strand
GTCGCGTACTTTTTCTCAAATATCTGAAGCCAAGGACGAACCTACGCAAAAATCATTAATGCAAAAAACCGGCGAACTCATTGCAGATATTTTGGGCGATAATTTAGAAGTTACAGATGCCGAAACTACTTATGAAATAAACCTTGCGATAATGAAATTCAAGCGTACAGTGAAGCAGAAGAAAAAATAAAAAGCAGAACTACGTGTTGTGAAACTTTTTTATTTCTTTGCAGTATGAAAAAACCTCTCCTGTTTGTCATCGCCGCCACACTTTTGCTCATTTCTTGCAATCAATCAAATAGTTCTAAAAATAATAATAAACCACAAGAGGAACAGATTACCATTTCCGTTCCAAACTTTGATGCGGATTCTGCGTATTTTTTTGTGAAAACGCAAACCGATTTCGGTCCCCGCGTGCCTAACTCTGATGCCCATAAAAAGTGTGCCCTGTTTTTGCAAAAGAAATTGGAAAAATATTGCGATGAGGTTTTTGTTCAGCCTTTTACCACAACTACTTTTGATGGTGTAAAAATTAACTGCAAAAATATCATCGGGTCATTTTTTCCTGAGAAAGAGAAACGGATTTTGCTGGCAGCCCACTGGGATTCGCGCCCCTTTGCCGACCACGACCCCGATATTGCCAACAGAGATAAACCTATTGACGGCGCTAACGACGGCGCCAGCGGCGTGGGCGTTCTATTGGAAATTGCCCGGCAACTGAAAGCGAAAAATCCCGAAGTAGGCATAGACATCATTTTCTTCGACGCAGAAGATTGGGGTACAAAAAACAGCAGCAACGATAGCGGCGACTGGTGGTGTTTGGGCTCGCAACATTGGGCTCGAAATCCTCATAAACCCAACTATAAAGCCGATTTCGGCATTCTGCTGGATATGGTGGGCGCGCCCAATGCCAAATTTTTGCAGGAAGGAATATCCACACACTATGCCTCAAGAATTGTGGCAAAAGTGTGGAGTAAAGCCTACAAACTCGGCTACAAAGAGTATTTTATAAATAAGCCCGGAAATCCCATTACAGACGACCATCAGTATGTGAATCAATTGACTAAAATCCCGATGATAAACATCATTCATCAAGACCATACCACCGGAACCGGCTTCGTTTCCACGTGGCATACCTTGCAGGATAATATTTCAAATATTGATAAACATACCCTCTTTGTGGTGGGGACTACGGTGCTGGCGGTTGTTTACGACGAATAATGTCTAACTAATGAAACGCAATTAATACCTTTGTGGATGTTCAAAAAGTATTATTTACCACAAAGTACACGAAGAACGCACAAAGTACACAAAATTAAAATTTTGCAGTTCAACCTTTTGTGTTCTTTGTGAAAATCTTTAGTGAACTTTGTGGTTATTTTATTGACTTTTTGCACACCCTCGGCTCCGAAAACCTTCCAAATTTTTTCTTTGAAAATTTACGTTTTGAGAGAAATTGCGTTTTTCACTGTTTTTTATGCATAAAATTCTGCTTTTTCTGCATTTTTAACTTGCTGAACATAAGGGATTTGTTAGTATATTTGCAGCAGAGATTTGAGATTTGAGATTTAGGATTTAAGATTTAAGATTTAAGATTTAAGATTTAAGATGTGAGATGTGAGATGTGAGAAACTATTAACCTCTATAAAATAAAAAAAATGAATGAAATGCAAAATTTGAACTATGCGGAAATTAAAACCTTGTTTGATGAGACCAAAAAAGAACTGAGGGAAATCTCTCAGGAGAAGTTTGATAAACAGATAGCAGAATACAGGCGATACCGGAAAGAGATTACCGGAAAAATAGATAAACGGTTTTCGGAAATAGCCGTTGAAATTGATAAACTGAACAGACATTTGGGCGGAATTACAAAAAACAACGGCGATATGGCGGAAGAGTTTTTTTTCAACGCTTTTAGAAAAGATAAAAAATTCTTAGGCGAAAAGTATGACAGAATTCACAAAGGATATTTCAGTTCTATTGACCCATATAGATATGAATATGATATTGTGTTATTTAACGGAACAAACATTGCCATCATCGAAGTGAAATATAAAGCAAGAAATGAGAATGTTGATATTGTTAATCTTCTTTCACGGGTTGAGCATTTTAAAAAATATGCCAAAGAATACAAAAACCACAACATTATTCTGGGGGTAGCCGCAATGTCGTTTATAAGCGGATTAGCCACGAAATTACATCAATACGGTATCGCGACCATCCACCCTGTTGGTAAAAAAATGGTAATCTATGACAAAAACGTTAAGGTGTATTAATGAATATTTTTGTTTTGTAATAAAATGGTACGTCAAAACAATACAATAAAACATTATAAATCCCCTGCACAACATTCAGCGGAATTACCGTTTCAACATCTTGAATGGCACCTTGATACACCAATCTTCCTGTCATATCAAAAATATACACAAAATAATTACCGTTAACAGATTGGTTTTTAATATAAACACAATTTCGATAACTGTAAATTTGAATTTTTGTTAAATCATTTTCTTCAATACCCGCTTTTTTGATAAAAACTACTTCAATCGACCCATCTTTCTGAACATCTTCAAATGTGTACGTACTGATTTTACCGTGACTGTACCCGTTTACCATAACATCGTTCACTTCATATTTATCAGAGGGAGTAATGAAAAAGGTAACCGACCCGCCTTGCTCCACAGTTACTTCCCCCGATGGATTTATCGTACCAAAGTCAGTATTATTCACAGTGGCAGTAATTACAAACTTTACAACTTCTTTTAACACACTAATAGTGAAATCTTTAGTAAAATCTGAACCAACATCAAGACCATCTTTTATGGTTGCTGTAATGACCACAGTGCCGGTATCAGTAGCAAGGAAAACGTCTTCAACTATCGTTGCGCCGGTAGTTCCTGCATCTTTTATGTTCCAAATAATGTTTTGACAAGTTGCATTGATGGGAGTTACCGTACCGGTAAGAGTAAGCGATTCCCCAACACCTGCCACGGCAGGAACATTGACAATATTGGTTACGGGAATATGTATAACTGTTTCTTTAGTACGTACTTGAAGTTTGTCCATACAGAACATCACAGGGGTGTTTGGTCCATATCCTAAGTTACTATTATCCGTAGTAGCCATTGTGCAGTAAATTCCTCCAATTTCTCCCAATGATGTCAAATCCACCCATTCCCATTTGGTGCTTTGAATAAGTTGCCCGTTTTCAAATTTTGCGAAAAAATGTTCCACAGATTTCCCACTTTCTGTACCATCGGGATTAAAACCATGAATGATAAGTTTAAAAAAGTCTCCTTCCTGATTCAGCGGTCGGGCGGGGTAGCTCCCGTAAATATTGGAAAAATATACCCAGGGATGAATATTAACATACACGCCCACAGCCTCATATTCCTTATCATTATCTAAACGAATTTGCAAACAACGAGTAGGTTCATCGAGAAAAATGCCTTGAAACCAGTACAAATGCCACCATTCAGGTTCCATTGTATAGCTCCAATAACTAACTAAATAGGGTAATCCCTTCTGCACCAATACTTCTCCTGCTTCGTTAGTCATCACATTTCCTTGTGCATCTGTTTTAATTCCGCCGCCTGCCATACAACCCCACTGGTAATTATTCCAATCTTCACCTGTATAGTTGGCATTATCTCCACTATTGCACACTGTAAAACCATTCCATGCTAATCCTCCAAAAGAAGAATTCTTTCCTTCAATAAGGTGCGAAAAAGAATAAATTTGCGATTTAAAGAAAGTAAAACCCTCATCCACAAAGGTTTTATCCCAATATCCATTTGGGGTAAAAGTAAACTCCGCAGGATAAGTCGGATTCAGAAGGTTCAAAGTGGTTGTGTCGCTTTGCTGCGCGAATAAGGCAGAAGAGCAGAAAAGCAGAATGAGATTTAAAAATTTAAAATTTAAAGATTTAAAGATGTTACATGTAACGTGTAACGTGTAACGTGTAACGTGTAATTTGCAACTTGCAAAGTGTAATTGCTTCATAATGTTGTATTTAAAGGTTAATATATGATAAATTTACAGGTTTGAATGATATTTTGTTTTTCTATGGTTAAGAAATAAACGCCGGAAATTAAGTTGACAGTGTGTATTTCTTTGGCGAAATTAATGCTAAAACTATCTAATATCTGTCCGTTAATATTATAAATCTTGCCTGAACAGCCCTCAAAATTTTCTATGTGCAACCCTCCCTCTGAATAATAAACTCGTGCATCGGGAAACAGTTCGGTTCTTACGGATAACACGTCAATGTCAATTCCCTGAATATGAAAATCTTCAGCACCACTAATATCTGTTGATACTTCGCCGAGCCATCCGCAATACTGATTTACACCGGTATATACTTTCACAAAATGAATGCCAGGCAGATTAACCTTGCTTCCATTTTCATCCACAGCCCAGTCTATATCGAAATTAGAACGGATATTGTTATTAGGGTGGTTGTCTGCATAACCCCACGGGTACGCGTACAAGATAAAGTTTTGTCCGGTACTGTCTCTGGCTTCCCCATTATTTTTCAACTTCGTACCTTTAAAAACAATACTATCCTGATTGAACCATAATGGATAGTAGGCGTGTTGATGGGACGCATTAAGTGCTAAATATCCGCAATCACCCTGATTACTGATCCATTTGATATAACTTGTATCAATCAGGTAAGGATTAGTGGGATGGGGAGTCGGGATTTTATCAGGGTCAGGTTTATAGTATGTAATCTCGTAATTTTTAATAGTTTGCGGTTTATGATATTCACTTCCGGCTAACTCATACCAGGGGTCATCGGGAATTCCGTTGCTGTTGGCATCATAAGAAACCATCACAATTCCGGGTTCGCAAGAGCCGTAGGGAAGCACTCCGGGAGGTGGATTAGCGTTGAGATAGTACGCATTGCCCCATATTTTAAAGTCATATTTTCCTGATCTGTTTTCTACCAAATGGTCGAAGCCAAAAACGACGCACCCGCCATACGCGCCAAGCGACACCAATCCTTTTTTGTTGCCCACAATCTCGTTTTCTACTTTTTCAAGCATATCTTCGTATGTATCTCCCTCTTTATATTTGGGAATTTCGTGTATATGTTGCCCCGGTGCCGGATGAAACTCGAAAACTTTGTGAATGTAAGGCGACTGCGCAAAAAGCGACATACAAAAACCGATAAAGAAGAATTTAAAAAATATTTTTTTCATATATTGTTTTTTTTTCTTTCAGCACAGAGACACAAAGAGCTCAGAAATACACAGAAGACTATTTGAAACACTGTGTATTCTGTGTCTCTGTGTTGAAAAAAATATACTTTAATTATCATTATTACTAATTATATTTACCATAAAACGCAAAATGCCCGGGAATATCCCCCGTTCTTACCTCCCACTTCTTTTTTCCCTCTTTATCAAAACAATAAAGTGTACCCGGAGAAACATAGTTATGAGCATCCGTTACATAGATATCTTTTGTGATAGGATTTACTGTTATTCCATACGGATTACCGATTTTCGCCTCAGTTCCATCCGTAATAAATTGAGTAAAAACAATTTGCTTGCTAACCACATCTACAATCCCATATTGACTTTCATCCTGCATTGCACTACTGTTCCAGCCCGAACCCACTAAATATAATTTGTCCCCATCCAAATGAAAATTTGAGGCTGCAATTTGAATGGAATCAGTTATTTTATCGGATTTAGAATCTATACAGAATAATTTCGCGGGAGTGTTGAGATAGTCGCCGCGGGAGGTAACCCAGATATTTCCGTGTTTATCCGCACAGACTCTATGTAGATTAACCGCTACAGACAAGCGCTGCAGTTCTTTAAAAGTAGCCAAATCGATGATGGAAACCGTGTTTTCGTAGTTGGGAGAGAGATACCCGCCCGAATTGGCGACATAGATTTTTTTGTTCGCAATTGCCAATCCGTCAGGTTGTTGCCCTACGACACATCGCTCCATGACTTGCAAAGTAGAAGTGTCGATTTTGGCAACATAACCCGCTTGCTGCAACGTGGGATTGTGCTGAACCGGACCGGCATAGGAGGTTACATACACAAAGCCATTGTAAAATGTTATATTTCTGCAATTTGGAATATTAATTTGCCCGATGCGCTTTGCCGTTTTCGCCTCCATAACTTCAATTTTATTGGAACAACTGATTACAGCGTACAATTTTGCTCCATAAATTGCGATATCATTGCCCACGTCGCCCAACTCTTTGGGAACGGTGGGGTTAATATCCGCATAAATATTGCGATGGTATATCCCTGTCTCACAGTCAAAATAATCGAGCGTGGATTTGTTGTTGCCCATATTCCCTTCATTTAGAAGATAAAAGCCCAGAATAGAGGTAAATTCCGGCGGGGTAACCGGTTCCTCCTCGTGAGGGTCAACAATGGGAGGTTTTACGCAAGAAAATAGAAGTATCAGAAGAAGAAGAATTGTTAAATACTGAGGTAGTTCAATTCGTTTTTTTAACCACAAAGAACACAAAGAATGCACAAAGTACGCAAAACTAAATTTGTGTGATTCAGAACTTTGTGCTCTTTGTGAAATTCCTTTGTGTTCTTTGTGGTTATTATTAACTCTTTGAATACCCTCGAAAATTGCATTAAGTAACTTCATTTTTAAAAACTATTAAACTATTAAACCTTAAACAACAAAACCACCCTGAAATTCGTTCCCGGCATCGGAAAATTATCCACAACCTCAAATTGTTGATTAAGAAGATTATTTACCTCCGCCAACACACTAAATTTCCACTTTTTGAAACAGAACTCCTTGCCGAGCGACAAATCGTGGGTGTACCACGGCTGTAAGTAATTCTCACGGATGTTTGCTGAACTACTGTACCGTGCCCCAACATAGATAAAACTGTAGTTCAGTTGGCAGGTTTTATATGCAAACTGAAGTGTGAAAGAACCGCTGTGCAGGGGAATATAGGCAATCTGCCCTTTGTAAGTGCCAAAATATGGGGCATTATCAGTAGAATCGGTATAATCTTGCGCCTTTTGCCAAGTATAGTTGAGTTGCGTTCGCAAACGGATGTCATGCTTAAATTTCCAGTTCAGTTGCGCCGTAGCATCAATTCCGTGAATCTTTGCCAAACCAATATTCGTCATCATCCTCGTTATTAATGAGTTTCCTTTGTAAACCGCAATAATTTTATCTTTAATTATATTGTAATACCCATCCGTTTTAAACATCATTGATTCCAAAATTCCTTTTTTTAAGATTTTGGAGTATTGCAATCCCAGATTGAATTGGGTTGCCTCCTCAGGTCTAAGTTTATTATTAACTATTTCCGTATAATACAGGTCGTTGAAAGTGGGCATTCGGAAAATCTGTTTGTAAAAAAACCGGATATGAAACTCTTCGTTTTTCACAGGTTTGTAAGAAACAAAAACCGCAGGGGAAAATTTCTCCTTGTTCCCTATCTCTTCATTGATGAAAGTTCCCAACAGATTGGCTAATGCTTTAATTTTCCAAAAATCAACGGCGGTTGCCAGTGCCACAAAGGTGCTGAAACGATGGGGATACTGTTCATAATTATTAACACCTGTCTGTAATCTACTCGTTTTTAAATTATTCCACTGAAAGTCTGTCGCCAAAGCGAGTTCCCAACCTTTCAATATGCTCACTTTTTGGGTCAATGAAGTATAGATTTCCTGTTGTATAAACCTGTTATCCAAAATCATTAAGGTAGTATCCGTATTTTGGAAGCGCAAAAAGTCGTTGGCATATTTAAAGCGGGTTAAAAGTTCGTAGCGGTTATGCACAGGCGCAGTCAACGACCCCTGGGCGAAGAGGTTTCTATCCCAAAGTCGCTGTGAGTTTTTCCACACATTGTTCACGATGGCACACGGGATTCCTCTTTCCGAGTTGTAAAAGTAGAGTTTAGTATCCCAGAACAGTTTTTTGGCGTTGCCGAACAAACCTCCCTCTATTCTAAATGACTGAATATCGCCGTTTTGGCGCACTGCAGTGGTATCATATGCCACATTTCCGTTGGGCAGTCCCCTGCGGTAGCGGTATTTGTATTTCCCTGTGGCATAAATATATTCTGCATTGATGGCTGTAGAAATGTTGCGCGTTGTAGGGACGTTGCGCGCAACGTCCCTACGGCGGGATATTTTTTGTTCCCAAACAACCGCCGGATTTGCCAGCCCAAACGAACCGGTGCTGAATTTCGCGCGGATATTGTAGTTCTTATCTTTTTCAAAAGTGGGGCGGCGTGTTTTTAGGTAAATTGAACCCGCGGAAGCAAAATCCTTGGCAGACTGAAAAATCTCGCTTTTCTGTCCATTATATAAAGAAACCTCCTCCATATTGTCTAACGAAAACTTTCCCAAGTCCACCTGTCCGCTTTGGGCGTTGCCAATAGGAACACCGTCGTAGAATACGGCGGTATGATGTGCACCCATACTGCGTATATCCACCGTTTTTAGTCCGCCAATCCCGCCATAATCTTTAATTTGAACGCCGGAAAAATAGCGAATGCCATCGGTAACAGAGTGGCTGCTGAGGTGGTAGAGTTCTTTTCCTGTAAGTTTTTGTGCGGGAAACACTTCAATTTTCGGAGGTGCAGCTATTGTAATCTCATTAATTTCAAAATGTTTAGTGGTATCTATCTGGGCGAAAAGGGAGTTTGCAATGAGAGTAATTATTAGCAGCAATGAGATTCCTCGCTTCGCTCGGAATGACACACCGCTTGTGGAAAACCAAAGCGGCGGCGGCAAATGCTTTTGTAATACGATGTCCTGTTGTGCCGCCGCACTCCTCTCACCCGCGCATACGTTGTCATTCCGAATGTAGCGGAGCGGAATGAGGAATCTCGAACAAAAGCAACTGCAGCTGTCATTCCGAACAGGCACTTCACTACGTTCAGTGTAAACTCGCGGAATGAGAAATCTCGAACAAATATTTTGCTTAGGTACTGGTATTTTCATAGATTTACAACGCTTCATTCCTCGAAAGGGTTGATAATTAATTAATTTTGCGTTGGCAGGTGTCTGACTTGTCCTTTTTGACTTACAGTAGCGGGTCTGTTCCGGATTTTCACCGGATTCCCTCTTAGCCGGATATACATATATTGTATATACCCGAGACCAATGCGCGGCGAAGATATAATAATTGTAATACTGCCGGCCGAATATTGCATAAAAAAATAGGGTCGTTGCGTGCAACGACCCTAACCAATTAATTATGAGAAATATGCTATCTTACGATAGATATTTTTGTTGTAGAATATTGTTCACCGGTTGCAATACGAACCGCATAAATGCCATTGGCAACATTCAAAGTAATCGTGTTAATATTGTTGTAAACATTACCTTGCCATACTACTCTTCCGTACATATCAAAGATAGATACATCCTGTAGCGGAACTTGTTTTTTATTTACAATGTAAACGATGTTTGTCTGATTATATACAGAAACTTCTGCAAGAGGATCTTTGATGCTGTTTGGATCATCCGGATCATCTGGATCAGTTGTTACTTTTTCGAAGAACGCATCAATAGTGCCGTCTCCTTCAACATTAGTGAAGGTATAGGAAGTAATTTCACCTACATTGGTACCGTTAACCAACACGAAAGATACTTTATAGCCTTCATAGGGGGTAATAGTGAAAGTTACATCTGTGCCATAGTCAGTTTCCGTAATACCCATCGGGTCAATCAATCCGTTTTCGGAAGCCGTAGAAACGATGCTGAATCTTAACAGTTCAAATGAAACTTCAATAGTATGGTCTTCTTTTACATTTAAGAAAGCATACTTTCCTGTGGCGGCTGCTTCGGCGTTTGCCACACCGTCAACCAATACAGCGGTAATTTTGTATCCCGGGTAAGTGGTGATGGTGTAAAGTTGGTTGCCACCCCAGTTCACTTTTGTATCTCCGGCAGGGGTAATATATCCGCCATTGCCTGTAACTTTAGCGCTGATGGTGTAAGTATTGATAGCAGTAACTACGTCAATAGTATGTGCTTTGGTTACATTTTCGAAAGTATAGGTTCCTGCGGCAACTGCCGGCTTGTTGTCAATACCGTCAATAAACACACTGGTAAGGTGGTAGCCGTTGAGTGCGTAGAAATCATATTTCATATTGTTTCCGTGGGGAACTAAAGTAGTTCCAGCAGGTGTAATTACACTGTGCTGGTCAGCTTTTGCAATAATTTCATATTGAATTTTGGCAAAAGTTACAGTAATCGTTTGGTCGGTCTTAATATAATAGAATGTATAAGAACCGGTGGGGATATAGTTCGGATAAGAAACACCATTTACCACCAAACTGGTTACTTTATAACCTGTTTGTGGGGTAAAGGTAATTTCCTGTGTGCTGTTGTAGCTCACATAAACATCACCGCTGTAAGTGCCTGTTGGGATGTAGGTATTACCGGTTGGGTAGAGTGTTCCGCCCTGATTCCAGTTCATGTGGATAACCAATTCGGCGATTTTGAAAGTTACATAAATGGTATGGTTGGCTTCTACATTTTCAAATGTATAACTGGTGGCTACCGGTACTTCTACATTGTCCACATAAAGTTTGTCAATTACATAGCCTGTATTAGCTCCGAAAGTAAATGTCTTATCGCTTCCATAAGGCACTGAGTTATTTCCTGCGGGGTCAATCCATCCGCCGGTACCTGCCGATGCGAAGATATTGAAGTTAACCGGTGCAAACACAGCGTGAACTACGTGATTTGCTTGAATATTGAAGAAGAAATAGGAACCTGTGTTTGTTGCCAGCGCGTTATAAACACCGTCAATATATACGGCTTGTAGCACATAATTAGTCTGTGGAATAAACAGGAACTGTTGCATATCGCCGTAGTCAACGCCAATTTGTCCGTAAGGGATTTGAAGTTCTTTTCCAACAGGGATAACTTTTCCGCCATCTGCACTTTCATGACTGAAATATATAGTTAGCGGAGCTTCTTTAAACTCAACGTGAATTGTATGAGGAGCAATAATATTTGTAAATGTATAATAGTCGTACATACTTTTGGGAAGAACAGTGCCGTCCACTACAACATAATCTACCATATATCCCATATCGGGCAGGAAGTCAAATGTTTGGTCATCGCCGCAAGTGAAATCAATTAATCCGTCGGGGATAATTACACCATTTCCGTTGGCGGTAGCAAGAATGTTAAAATGAGGCACAAATGTTTCAATAGTAATAAAGGGTAGCGGAACATTTTGATCGGGAAAAGTGTATGAAGTTTGAAGGGGTTGTGTTACGCCGTTGAACTTAATAGCATTGATAGCCGTACAATCGTTAGCAGGAGTAATGGTTACTGTAAGGGTGCCGCCACAAACAGGCGGAGTAGGGCCTAATACCACATTCACTTCGCCTTCGCCAATAATTTCGTAATCTACAGAAAGTTCTTTATAATCTTTTGCAAAATGGAAGATGGCATTAGGAACGTTACTGCTTAGCGTACCGGTAACTGAGGGTGCCCACGGCGCACTGTCGTTTTGATAGTACAAAACGCGATTGGTTGGAGTGGAGGCAGTTTGTTGAGAAAGTACATTATTCGTATAGGCTAAGACTAAATCCAACACTTTTTCTGTCATCACACATAAAGTACCACCTGTGTATATGAATGGCACATCGAATGTTAATTGTAATTCGTAAGCACCCGTTGGAATATTTACGGTATTATGATAAACCTGAATAAACTGATTAGGAGAAAGCCAAGAGGTTGTAGATGCAAAATTGGATTGTGTCGTGTTTGCTAAATAAACCTTAATTTGTGGAGAATTCGTTAATGCAGTAGTTGCCGCATATCTGAATGACAACCCTGTTATTACAGTACCTGCAGGCACATTTAAGTCGGCGGCGGAATATATAGTTTGAGTAGCTCCACCACGATAATAAAATGCGAATGGGTGGGTTGTGGAAGTAGTTGTGCCGTTGCCAATTTGTGTACCCTTAGTTATTTTATCGAGATCAACACAATAATCAATGACACCTACTAATAACATCGGAGTTTCATTATTGGCAAGATTTGCATCGCAACCAATTACCACTTGTCCTTTTATATTGTGATTGCTGCCCGCCAAGGAAGTTGGAAAAACAAAGGAAACATTTACTGTTGCCGTTGCGCCCGGTGCTAACGGGGTGGTTACTTGTGTTGATCCCAGTAAGGTATTGGCAGCGTCTAATACGTTTACAGTATAACTATTGGCAGCAACAGCGGCATTATTTTTAACGGTTACCGTGTATGTGGCTTGGTCTAAATTAATTACCGACTGTGGTCCTGTAATGCTAATGGCTGCCATTTCCACCATCGGTTGTTCGCCGCAAAGATTAAAGATAATGTTATTACGGAATGCTACTGTTGCATAGTTTGTTCCACTACTTGGAGGGGTCAAAATACCTGAAAAAGCACCATCGGCACTCCAATAGAATGTTTTTCTGTCCGGTGTAGCATGTGTTAAATAACGAGCGTCAGAAGTTCCAAAGCTACCCGCAAGGTTAAGGAATGCAACTACCAAGTTACCACCTGCATATTCAAACGGTTCATCAAAAGTTATGGTAACCCAACTGTTTTGCGCCATAGTTATCGTACCTCCCCACACTTTTGTTAATTGTGCTCCCGGAATCCACTCGCTTGCCGAAGCAGTTGTACCAAAAGCAGATTTAGTAATATTTGCTAAATAAACAGTTTGGTTTATTTTGGTAATTCCGGCAAAGTTTCCATGTTGGAAAGAAAGTGAGGTAATAGCTCCTGCAGGAACTCCAATTTCTGATGCAAGGAAAATTTCCTGAACATAAGAATGGTTATAAAAATGGTCTATCGGATAAATTCTTTGAGTTGTTGTTCCGTTTCCAATTTGTTTATCTGCGCAAGCTACTACTTCGCACACCTCAAATTTCATATTGGCGCGAATAGTGTATACATTCATATTTGATGCTGTTGGAGCAGCAGGATTAATGGCACCACTATCTTGATAGTAAGATATGGCATAATTTCCTGAGGGTGTAGGAGTAGAAACACGGAAAGAAGCACCACTTCCTATATTAGCACCTTGATTATTAACAAATGCAACGACTAAATTACCACAAGTGTAAGGGAAGGGAGTATTTAAAGTAATTTTAGACCATTGACTTGCGTTACTAAGTGTAGCAGGACCTGAATATACTTGTTGTAATTCTGAAATAGGTATTAAATCTTGAGCATTTGTAAAAGTATTTTTATTAGTAACACCCATATAGATGGTAACATTTGTAGCATTATATGGTAGGGTAGCATGTATGTATTCTAATGCAATGGATTTAATCTCACCGGTTTTTCCAATATCAGCAGCGGAGTAAATTTGTTGTGAATATGTGTACCCCCAGAAAGTATTAATTGGAGAATAATTTACTGTGCTGGTACCGGTACCCACAATTTTTTCTACACAGGTATTTTTTTCCTGGAAAATAGCCATAATAGCAAAGTCGGTCGTTGCATTAAAGGTGGGGTATGGGTTTGCGGTGATACCATCACTCCACTGAACAAATTCGTGGCCATATTTTGCTTTTGCGGTTAGGGTAACGGGAGAATTGGGCCAGTAGGCTCCTGCTCCTGTAACATCGCCATAATTTGCATTGTTAGCGCAAGCATCAACAAATACAACGCTTTGGGGTGTTCCGCCGCTGGTAACCATACGAATGGCCAATGCGCCAAAGCCACCTTGCATGGTCAACGCACCTGCAGCACCGGTGGCACTATAAGTTTTTGAATATGCTCTATTTGAACCAGGACGAGTATCGTAACAAACTCCAATATTGTTTGCAGTAAGCTGATTCACTGCTAAGAAGTAGCTGGTGCCCGCATTTAAGTTGGTTGGGGTAACCGGAACGGTAAGTGTGCCGCCTGCCGGGCGGGTGGCATTTACGGTAAACAGATGCGCTCCTGCATTGGTAGCACTGGTCATGGGGAAAAGTGAAACGGTAATGCCTGTTCCTGCCAATGCCGGATTATTCAAAAAACCAAGCTCAACTTCAGTAATTTGGGTTGCATTATAGATAGTGAAAACATTTCCAAGAGTTAAAGCACCGCTGTTTGAGCCCACCCCTGTCAAATTGTAATCGGTAATAGCATCTAATTGGTATTTATTTCCAACTTCAAGAGTAAAGGTAGTAGTATTATCTGCGGGGTTTTGCTCCGTTTCATTTTGCGAAACGGAAAAAACAAGGTTATGATTACCGGCTGCATTTGGATAATGCATATTCTGTGTATTCAAGGTCATTTTCGCGGATGCATTCGGTGCAAGCGATGGAAGTGTTGCCGTTGTGCCAACATTTGCTCCGTTCAAAGTGGCAGAAAAAGTTACACCCGTTTGTGCTTGAAATCCAACATTGGAAACTTCTGCTGTTAAGGTTTTAGGAAAAGTCATACCACCTGCTACTAATAAGCCTCCCATTTGAGATGCAGGCACTTTTGTGCAAGTGAGTATGGGATTGTCTGCGGTAATTTTAAGGTCGTTAAATATTACTGATGCGGGATTTGCTTCTACTATTTCAATATCGTCAATAATAGTGTAGATTCCAGTTCCGGCAGCAGAGAGGTCATGAAATCCCAAATAGTAACTTCCGGTTGCAGATGGTTGAAAATAACCCGTAATTTTAGTCCAACCGGTTACAAATTTGGTACAATTGTTATAATAAATAGTAGTACCTGCTGCTAAGCCTGCCGGAGTATTCGTATTCCCTATTAAACATTCTAAGCCACTGTATTCAACACCTTGATATCCGGGCATACTTAGCCAAAAGGTAACTTCATAAATAGTTCCTCCTGTAAGGGTAATTCCGGAGCTAATAGCCCAAGCGTTTCTTCCGGTTTGATTCCAACTGAGGGCTAACATACGATCTCCCGTGTGTGTGGGTACATTTCCGGTTACTCCGGGAATATTATCCGTTCCGTTACCAACGGTAATCCAAGAATCGGCAGTACCGGTGTGGTTAACTATCCAGCCTGTGGGGAGTGCAGTTCCGGTAGTGGTTTCGAATCCTTGCGTGTAAACAACATCACCGGGCGCACGAGTAATCGGCTCGTCCAATTGAACACCATACACAGCGTGAAGGGTACCTTCGGGATTGATTGATTTGGTTTGTTGTGCAAAAACTGTACCTGAAACTAACAGCATTGCAGCGATGATAAGTAAAAACTTTTTCATAATAAAATAGATTTTGGTTAATAATTATTTGATGTTTTTTTAATTTTTGTAATTTACACAATTAACGCGCAAAAATACATATTTTTTAATATGGCGGGAGGAGGATGTTTTTTTTTGATAAAAGGGAGAAAGGAGAATACCAATATATGAATTAAGAAATTGTTAAATAATTACTTAATATTTTATTGACATATACGGTACTATATGAGTCAATATCATAAATTAAATACCAAGTGGTTGATTTATTACGTTTGTATGGATACGAGTATGCTCCGTGTTCTAAATGACTCCTATATTTTGCAGGCTGATGACATACCAATCTATCCAATTGATAACAAATCTCTGTAATATCATCAACATATTGTAATACTTCCTGTATTGTAAGGGTAACTTTCTCCCACTCTAATAGACCTATGACAATGTTGTCTAAATCTACTCTCGCTTGACGATTAATAAATACCATGTTCGTTCATTATTTTTGTCAGGCTTTGTTTAGCTTCCAATCGAAATTGCTCAACAGTTAAATATTCTGCAGAAGTAACGTCACGGCTAAGAGGGTTTTCAAAACGAACTCCTTGCTTGCAGTGACTCATTTTTTCCAGTAAATTTCTGGCATCAACATAATTATCATCCAAATGAACCGTATAAATCATAACTATAATAGGTTTTACTTTAAGAAATAGGAATTGCAAAAATAAACTTTTTTTAATATCCGGCAATGTGCTGTCTTTCGTTAAGAATTTTCATTAACATAATGCTTTCGCAAAGCGTACATAATTTTTTTTATATGGCGGGAGAAGGATGATTTTTTGTGCTACTAAGGGCGCCTTTTGAAAATCAGGGTTCAAGGAATAATGTTACTCAAACAACACCCGCCACATCTCCTCAATCTTTCCAATCGGAATGAGTTGTATCCGGTATTTCGATGCCTCAATACCTTTCATATTATATTTAGAAATAAAGAAGCGTTGAAAGCCCAATTTGTCGGCTTCGGCAATGCGTTGCTCAATGCGGGGCACCGGGCGCACTTCGCCGCTCAGCCCCATCTCGCCCGCAAAACAGGTTTTGGAATCTATGGAAATATCTGCAGTAGAGGACAATATGGCTGCCATAATCGCCAGATTGATGGCGGGGTCGTCAATGCTAAAACCACCTACGATGTTCAAAAACACATCTTTAGCCCCCAACTTAAAGCGGCACCGTTTCTCTAACACCGCCAGCAGCATATTCAAACGGCGCAAATCGAAGCCGGTGGCACTGCGCTGCGGCGTGCCGTAAACTGCCGTGCTCACCAACGCCTGCGTCTCTATCATCAACGGGCGGTTTCCCTCCAACACTGCCGCTACGGCAGTGCCGCTAAACTGCTCATCGCGGTTGGAAAGCAGTATTTCGGAGGGGTTGGTTACCTCGCGCAAACCGGTGGCGTTCATCTCAAAAATTCCCAATTCCGAAGTGGAGCCGAAGCGGTTTTTTATGCAGCGCACAATCCGGTAGCCATAGTGCTGGTCGCCCTCAAACTGCAACACCGTATCCACGATGTGTTCCAGAATTTTAGGACCGGCAATGGCACCATCTTTGGTAATATGTCCAATTAAGAAAACGGGCAGCGCGGTAGTTTTTGCCAGATGTTGAAATTCCGCGGCGCACTCTTTAATTTGGGAAATAGAACCCGCCGCAGTGTCAATTAGGGTACTTTGCATTGTTTGAATCGAATCTACAATGATGAGTGCCGGCTGAAGTTCTTCAATGTGTTTAACAATCTCTTGCGTTTGTGTTTCACAGAGGATATAGAGGTTTTTATTGGGATTTTTAGAGATTCTTTCGGCGCGCATTTTCAGTTGCGCTTCGCTCTCCTCGCCGGAGATGTACAGCACTTTTTGTTGCGGAAGTTTAAGTCCCATTTGCAGCAGGAGGGTGGATTTTCCGATACCGGGCTCTCCGCCCAGCAGGGTAAGGGAGCCCCGCACGATTCCCCCGCCCAGTACGGTGTCAAGTTCCTTGTATCCGGTAGAAATGCGCGGCATCTCTTCCAAATCAATCTCGCCAACCGGCTTGGGCTTCGATTTCACAAGGGTGGTAAGTGCTTTTCCCTTTTGTTTCTCCTCGCGATGAATTACCTCCTGCTCGAAACTGTTCCATTCGCCGCAAGAGGGGCATTTTCCAATCCAGTTTGCCGATTGATACCCGCAGTTTTTGCAATAAAAGAAGGTGTTTGGTTTGGGCATATATTTGAGGATTTAAGATTTAAGATTTAAAATTTAAAATTGAAATTTCTTAACTGTTAAATCTCAAATTTTAAATTTTAAATAAATTTGGGGTGCAAAATTAATAATTAATCATTAATATTTGATATTTGAAAAAAGATTATATTGCCCCAAACTCTTTGTATGAACTTCACGCACTTCCCCGTACTCAAAGCACTTTGTCCCTATTTTTTCGGCATAATTTGCGGGTATTTTTTACCTGCGAAAGAGATTAATTTGCTTTTCTGCATCATTTTACTCTTTTTTTTCTGCGTCATTTTCATACTTTTTTATCAAAAAAAGAACTATTATTTGCAGTGTGCGCTTACCGGAATGCTACTCTTTTCTTTCATTGTTGCCGGATATTTGTCTATTTTCTTCCATTTTCATAAAAATCTTGAAACATTAAACAGTGAAAAACTAACCCAAAAGCAGACCTGGGTGGCAGAAATTAGAGAACTACCCAGAGAACGCGAAAAATCGTATAAAGTCATCGCAAAACTTTATGCGCTGAACGACAGCACGTTCTGGATTACCAAAAAAGTGATTCTCTATTTTCAAAAAGACACAGTGATAAAAAATTGTCGCGTGGGGGATAAACTGATTGTGAATACCAAACTGTCGTTCATCGAACCTCCGAAAAATCCATATCAGTTTGATTATAAAAAATTTACACAAAGAAAAGGGATATATCTAACCGGCTATGCCCCCGCGTACAGTTGGGAAAAAATTGAAAACTCAAAAAAAATTACGGTTAAGAGGTATGCTTCTTATTTACAGCGTCTTTTATCGCATAAACTGGTTGAATCGGGGTTAACGCCGGCAGAATTTAGTGTGGCGGCTGCCATCCTGCTGGGCAACGACGAAACGCTGGAACCGGAACTCCGCGCCAGCTATGCCGCCACCGGCGTAAGCCATATTCTCTGCGTATCCGGGATGCACGTGGGGGTCATTTTTATGATTCTGGGCTTTCTGCTGAAACCCTTAGACCGCACGGTTAAATCGCGTTTTATCAAGAATGTAATTCTTTTGCTTGCCGTATGGTTGTATGCCAACATTACCGGACTCGCACCCTCCGTAACTCGTTCAGCCACAATGTTTTCATTTGTCATTGTCAGTAAATTTCTCAGGCGAAAAACCAACGTCTTTCACAGTTTGTTCGCCTCATTGTTTATTCTTCTGAGCATCAATCCTGTACTGCTGTTTGAAATGGGATTTCAACTGAGTTATTTAGCGGTTTTCAGCATTGTTCTCTTTCAAAACAAAATAACAAAGTGCTATAAACCTAAAACCAAAGTGGCAAACTATTTTTGGGAGTTATCGGCAGTTTCGTTAGTGGCGCAATTTGCCACCGCCCCCATCGCTACCTATTATTTTGGGCAGTTTCCCAACTATTTTCTGCTTACCAATCTGTTCATCATCCCCCTCTCTTTTGCAATGACGGTAACGGGCGTGGCAACATTGGCATTCTCGTTTTCGGAATTTATTTCCAAAGGGTTCGGGTTTCTACTAAACCTCGAACTCAAAATAATGAATACAGTAGTATATTTTGTTGAAAAACTTCCCGGGGCATTAACGACAAATATTTCAATCAATTATCTGCAAGTCTTGGTGTTATATTCACTGTTTATCGCGTTCCTCATTTTTAAGAAAAACAGAAAGCAACTCACTATCTGCTTACTTGCATTGATTAATATATTTCTCTTGATAAGAACCATCGATACCGTTAAATGCAAGCAACATATTGAGGTTGTGAATTATAGCATTTCAAAATGTGCGGCTTTTCAATTTTGTTATAATGGTCAGGCAATATTGGTCTCCGATTCAATTTATAACGCAGAAGACAAACGCTACCAGTTCAATATTCAAAACCACGACAGGGTAATGCGTTTGCAGAACAGATTCATAAATATTGACGAAGATTTTGAAAATGCTGCCTTTTGCAAAAAAGGGAACTACATATTCTATCGGGATACAATATATATACTAGAAAGAAACAAATATAAACCGAACAGGGTAAATTTAGTTGTTTACCACAACAATTGTTCCAATGGAGGTGTTCACAAACTGGAGTGATTTCGAATAACTCAACAAAGTTTCGATAACCGCTTTTCTGGGAACGTGGTTCAGATTCAATTTGGAAGAATTTCTGGAGAGTGTTATTTCTTTATTCATAGGCATTGGAGTACGTAAATTTATACATCCAAAACGCCTTAAAAACGGAAATATTGTAAAAAAATTAAAAAAAAATGCTAATTAGTGATTATGAGATGATCACATGTTTCTCTTTAATCAATTTTCTAAGATTGATGAGGGCGTATCTCATTCTTCCGAGGGCGGTGTTAATGCTTACGCCGGTAATTTCCGCGATATCTTTGAAACTCACATCGTCGTAGATACGCATTTCGAGCACTTCGCGCTGTTCGTCCGGAAGATATTGCACCAGGTTTTTCACATCGCTGTATATCTGCTCTGTGATAATTTTTTGTTCTATCGACGGGTCTGTACCGTTCAGCACGTCAAAAATGTTGAAATCGGTATTCGATTCAAAGGCGGGCATTCGTTGCACTTTGCGGTAGTAGTCAATTTTCAGGTTATTGGCGATACGCATTACCCACTGCAAAAATTTACCTTCCTCTTTGTAGTTGTCCGATTTAAGCGTATTAATTACCTTTATAAAAGTATCCTGAAAGATATCTTCTGCCAATTCTCTGTTTTTCACAGACATTAGAATATAAGAAAAAACTTTCTTTTGATGTCTGGTTATTAAATGTTTAAGGGCAACTTCATCACCTGCCACATAACGAGTAATCAACTCATTGTCGGTTAACGCAATCGATTTCATATTATTAATTTTGCTATTAAAAATGAGTGTAGAAATTTAATCGATAACGTTCCTCCTATTAATTTAAGTGGTTTGTGAAAATCGCGGCAAATATATATTTTTTTTATAACGAGCGAAAAAATGAAAAAAAATAAAAAAACTCAAACAAATAATTAGGTAATCAGGTCTATTTCCCTTGTGCGTAATCCGTTGCCACGAAGGTGTTACGCTGAGCAAAGCCGAAGCGTGTTTATGTGTTTTATTAGGTGGAAATTAGGAAGGTGCTAAATGTGGTTGTGCCTATGGAAATTTTATTTTATTGCACCACAATTTTTCCGGTACTAACCGAATTATCTTCCAGTACTGCACGATACATATATAACCCTTTCGGAAGATTGGAAAAATCAAATACCATTTCACCTCCTCCATTCTGCTTTTCTGCTTTTCTGCTCTTCTGCATTTTACCCATAACATCATAAAAATCAATAGTTTTGATATTTTGACGGCTTGATACTACAAATTGACCATTGGAAGGATTTGGATATATTGTTAACAGTCCTGTTTTGGGTTCTATTTGTTGAATATTCAGAATAACATCGTTGTAGAACTGTTGAATTTTTTGGGCGTTTTGTTTGAGCATGGTTACCGAAGTGAGATGGTCTCCGTATAAATCCTGAGCGAAAGGGAGGGCAATATCAATTGTAATTTTTTCACCTGCATTCAGATTGAAAGGACCAGCACTCATAATACCTTTTCTTTCGTCGGGAACGTTGGCAGGATTATCGAGACCATTGGGGGTAACTTCGTTCCAGCCCGTTTTGGTTGCGGGGTCTCCGCTAAAAGCAAACTTTGTATAATTGGTTGAAGTTGGGTTATATCCGGTTCCTCCATAGGTAAGCGGTGTACCTTCTGCCCATTTTCCCTGCAATTGATTGTAAATTCCATTTATATAGTGAGGACCTCCGGAAGAAACATTAATATAATAGATAAAACTGCTCATTGTTTTATTCAGAAACATAGCACCCTGAGCGGGAGGGTATTCTCCATAAGCGTAGGGTTGTCCGTTTCCATCAATTGCTTTCCCATTGTATCCGTAGCATAAATTCAATAATGAATCACAACCAATATAATCGTCTTTTGCATAGCCAATATCAAAATCTGCAAAAAAACCTACATACAAATCTTTGTAGTTGCGGGTGGATTTATTACTAATTTCATAAGAGAGAAAAATAGTATGGTTCAGTGCGTAATCATCACTTTTGCAGGCGTATGCCATACTCAGAATTTCTACGCCGAGCGGTGTACCGCCGGATTCACCGTGAGTACCGCACACATCATTATTGATCCAAAATAATGCTTCGTCACCGCGAATAAGTGGATAATCTCCCTTTACCGGAGAATATTTATTCTCACCGGAAACATTTTTATAGGGTGCTAAAAGATAAGACTCTTCGAAAGAAGTTCTGCCGTGCGCAGGCCAATTCATAATACTTGGAGGAATAATATAATTAGGATTTTGATTTGTAATACCGGCAATATGCTCCTCTATCTCTTTTTTGCTCACTTTCCAGAATCTGTCGTAATAGGTTCCTGTGTTAACTTGATTATTACTTAAAGGACCGGTCCAGTAGTCATTCCCTTCTTGTCCATATTTCATAGCGGCAACATATAATTCATCTTTCTCATCTTTTGCGCCCAACCACAAGGCTCCGGCAAAAATAGTACTCATACCGCTTCCTTTAGGTACTTCAAACCCTCCTTCAATCCCATTAACGAAGTGGGCACCGTTAGTCTTAAACAGTGCTCTGATGTTGTTGGTACTAAGTCCTTCGGATTTAGATGGCATTGGGCAACTCTGTGCGTGCAAAGTATCGGGAAGAAAGAAGAAAAGGAAGAAGACCGTAAGAGCGTAAGAACGTAAGAGCGTAAGATATTTTGACTATTAAATATTAAATCTTTAAATTTTAAATCTTTAAATCTTAAATCTTTAACCTCATACCACTTACCTGCAATTCTATTTTGCGCTTGCGGGGTATCCGCTTCAATCGCGCGGTGGGGGATAGGAAAGAGACAGGGCGTATTGTTCGAGATTCCTCGCTGCGCTCGGAATGACGATGGGGGCACCGAAATAGAACGAGTTCCCTCACTTCGCTCCGCTTCGTTCGGGATGACGACCGCGCAATTGGGGACAAAGAAGTCGGGCGCGGTGGCGCAAGATTTCTCACTACGTTCGAAACAGGCCCGCCGCCGCGCCCTCCTTTAACGCGCCGTAGCAGGTCATTCCGAACGAAGCGTTAGCGACGTGAGGAATCTCGAACAAATGACCCGTCATTCCGAACGAAGCGTTAGCGAAGCGAGGAATCTCAAACAAATAATCAGGTAATTAGGTATGTTTTCCTTGTGCGTAATCAGTTGCTAATAAGGAAATTTATTGATTTTTCAATAAACTTCAAATTCAGCATATAAAACCGTACCAAAAAGACCGGAACTTACACCGGGAATACCAAAATGTTTTCCAATGCGGTATTTACCGGTGGTATAGTTTAACTGTTCGGCAGTAAAACTTATTTTCCACTCTTCTTTTTCTCCGGGATTTAATGTGATACTTGGAAGAGGGAAACCCAAATCTAAATCTACACGGTTCCACTTCAAACCGTCACAATATTCAACCCAAAAAATATATCCCCAACTCACACCATTATTAGTGTGGTTTTCAAACGAAAGCGTAAAAGCAATATTATCCAGTCTAACAGCACACGGCACGGCACACATCGTAACATATTCTTCATCATTTTTCTTTCGAACACCACATTTTACATCCA
>Ga0209737_10000866_pt1 | contig 23074 bp, 23 predicted proteins | sample TergutCu122P3_FD_187284 | JGI IMG/M metagenome (GOLD analysis project Ga0209737, IMG submission 187284) | Cubitermes ugandensis P3 segment gut microbial communities from Kakamega Forest, Kenya - Cu122 P3 (SPAdes) (version 2) | ecosystem: Host-associated > Arthropoda: Insects > Digestive system... | reverse complement strand
TACCGACGGGGCCTGACCGCATATGCAAACCTCTTTACCGTACTCGTGCGCCACCTTTATCAGATGGCTTATCGCCCTCTTGACGCCGTCGTTCCTCTCGTCGAAATATCCCATGCGCCCGAGTATGTCGGAATCACGGTCAACGCCCATCACTAATTGCGTCAGATCGTTCGAGCCTATCGAGAACGCGTCGCAGTGCTGCGAGAATTGGTCCGCTAAGAATATGTTCACCGGTACCTCCGCCATCAGGTACAGTTTCAGGTCCTTTCCTCTCTTCAGTCCGACGGACCTCATCATTTCCGTTATCTCTTCGACTTCCTCGATCGTTCTGACAAAAGGCAGCATGATCCAAAGGTTCTTCATGCCCATTTCGTCACGTACTTTCTTGATCGCGCGGAGTTCGCAGATGAACGCCTCCTTGTAGTTGTGCGATACGTAACGCGAACACCCTCTCCATCCGATCATCGGATTGGATTCCACGGGCTCGTGGTCAAGGCCGCCTTTCATATCCCGGTACTCATTTGTCTTGAAATCCGATGTCCTCAGGATTATCGGTCTCGGGTGGAATGCCCTCGTAACTTTTCCTATTCCTTCCGCAAGTTTGTTCACAAGTTCCGCGGAACGGCCTTCGGCCACCACGTTCATCGGATGCTCTCCGATGAAACTTGTGAATAAGAACTCTATTCTCATGAGACCGACACCGTCGACCGGAAGTTTCGATACCTCGTCCGCCTTGTTGGGCATGCTCAGATTGACCATTATCTTTGTTCCCGTGACCGGAGCGGAAGGTGCCGACACGATCTGATGCTCCGTTGCCTTCTCCGCTTTTGTTGTGTTACCTGCGTAAACAGCACCGGACGAACCGTCCACGGTTATCACCATGCCGTCCCTCAGTATCTCCGTCCCGTTTCCGGTGCCCACCACGCACGGTGTCCCGAGTTCACGTGAGATTATCGCGGCGTGACATGTCATTCCCCCTTCGTCGGTCACGATCGCGACCGCGCGGCTCATCGCCGGCACCATGTCCGGCATCGTCATCGTCGTTACGAGGACATCACCTTTCTTTATCACATCGAGACTCATCCCCTCGTCGTAGAACCTCACTGTTCCGGTCGCCATGCCGGGGCTTGCACCAAGTCCCGACGTCAGTATGTCAGCGCCCGCGCCGCTGTCGGACCTCGCTTCCGGAACATTGTTAAGAGTTGTCACCGGCCTTGCCTGGACTATGTAAACTTTCCCGTCCTCGATGCACCATTCGATGTCCATCGGTCTTTCGTAATGCGCCTCTATCTGCCTTCCGACGGATGCCACCTCTATTATGAAACGGTCCTCGATCTTCTGCGCCTTTTGTTTCTCCTTCGGAACGTCCGCCTTCTTCGTCGCGCCGTCGGGACCTTTCACGTACTTCCATTTCTGAGCGGCGATCCTTTTTTTGTTTATCTCCATCATTCCCTTGCTGACGGTGTAGGTGTCCGGTGTGACCTCACCGCCGACTATCGCCTCTCCGAGTCCGAATCCCGCTTCTATGATCATGTCGTCCTTTCCGCTGCTGGGATCCACGGTGAACATTATTCCCGATGATTCGGAGTTGACCATCCTCTGAACGACCACTGCGAGTTTCACGTCCTCATGCGCGAACCCCTGTTTCTCACGGTACGATATCGCTCTCGCGGTGAACAGCGAGGACCAGCATTTTCTTATCTTGTCCATGAGGTCGTCCGCGTTCGGTACGTTGAGATATGTTTCCTGCTGTCCCGCAAAACTTGCATCGGGAAGGTCCTCCGCGGTCGCGCTGGACCTTACCGCCACAAATCCTTTCTTACCGGCGGGGAACAGCGTGTCATACGATGACAATATCTCTTTCTTCAGATCGGCCGGGACCTCGTGCTGTTCGAAGATCGCCCTTATCCTCACGGATGCGTCCACCAGCGACTGATCGCTGCCTTCCCTGATCCCCGCCAGCTCTTTCTTCACCTTTCCCGTTATTTTGCTCTTTTCGATGAAATGATCGTAGGCCAGCGTCGTCAGCACGAATGCCGGAGGAACAGGAAATCCTGCCGACGTGAGTTCACCTAAATTCGCTCCCTTGCCCCCGACGTAGGGGATGTCGTTCACACGCAGCTCGTTTATGTTCGCGATCCTTTTCTTCATGGTGATACCTCGGCGGAATTATCTCTTGTATGCATCAATCATCAGGTAGGATATAATACTATCCTTTAATGGGTCAAAATTTTTAGGAATACCTAAAAATAACTGATCACCAACGACATCCGTACCTGTTCTACGCATATCGTATCTAATCGTCTAAATTTCTACGCTTGTCGCAGAATCACGGGTAATATCATTATTTTGTTCGTAAAAATGACATAAGCTTTAAAGAGTATGCCGTTCTTCGGTACCAAGAGGGTTCAATTTGGACATGGAATTATGTTGGCACGGACGTGGCGGACAGGGGGTCGTCACAGCGAATGAGATCCTGGCCGAGACCGCGATACGGGAAGGAAAATATGTGAAAGCGTTCCCGGAGTTCGGCCCGGAGAGAATGGGTGCGCCCATCAAAGCGTTCACGAGGATATCGTCGCAGCCCATCAGGGTGCACAGCCAGGTGTACGCACCGGACATTGTGATCGTACTTGATCCCACGCTTGTGGGCAAAGTGAAGATAACGGCCGGTCTGAAAAAGGACAGTGTCGTTCTTGCAAATTATCCGGGCACTTCGGAAGAACTGCAGAAGGCGTTACAAACTGATGTGAGATGCTACGCGGTGGACGCCACCAGGATATCGACCGAGGAGATAGGAAGACCGATGGCAAATACGTCAATGCTCGGTGCGCTGGTGAAAGTGTCGTCAATGGTCTCCTTCGGTTCGCTGGAGGATCAGATGACGTCGAAGTTCACCGGCAAGCTTCCGGACAAAGTGATAGTGAAGAATCTTTCTGCGCTGAAACGCGCGTACACGGAGGTGAAGTGAGATGAAAGGTCTGGTGCCCGGAGGCAGGATAATAGAGCCGGGAAGTGCGCTGAGATTTGAGACGGGCGACTGGAGGTCCTTCAGACCCGTTCTTGACAGGGGTATGTGCATCGACTGCATGACGTGCTGGATGTACTGCCCGGATGACAGCGTCATCGTCAACGGAAGCAAAATGGACGGATTCAGGATGACACATTGCAAGGGATGCGGCATCTGTGCGAAAACATGCCCGAAGAAGGCGATCGTCATGGTATTGCAGGAGTGATCAGGATGGAGCACAAAGATATTGCAATAAACGGTGACAACGCGATAGCGATGGCATGGAAACAGATCGATCCGGACGTATGCGCCGCATACCCGATAACACCGCAGACGATAATCGTTGAACGATTTTCCGATTACGTCGCCGACGGCGAAGTTAACACGGAATTTGTATGCACGGAGTCGGAGCACAGTGCGCTCACGCTCTGCATAGCGGCGGCCGCGGCCGGCGCGAGGACGGTGACAGCGACCGCATCCGTAGGATTGGGACACCTGTGGGAGATGCTCGGCGTCGCCGCGGGTTTGAGGACGCCTTTGACAATGGCCGTCTCCAACAGGGCGCTGAGCGCCCCGATCAACATCCACTGCGACCACGGGGATGCGATGGCATCCCGTGATTCCGGATGGCTGATGATATTCGCCGAGAATGTTCAGGAGGCATACGACAACGCAATAATCGCGCCGCGCATAGCGGAACATAAGGATGTTCAGTTGCCGATGATGACCTGTCTTGACGGCTTCATACTGACGCATGCGATAGAGAGGATGACGCCGATGGACACTCACACCGTCAAGGCGTTCGTCGGTCCTTACAAACCGGTGTATCCGCTGCTTGACTGGAAGAATCCCGTCACGCAGGGTGCGATGGACCTTCACGACTATTACTATGAGCACAGGTACCAGATGCAGGAGGCGATGGCCGCCGCCCTGAAGGTTTCCGAAGATGTCTTCAAGGATTTCGAGAAGATCAGCGGCAGGAAGTACAGCGTCGTCGACGAGTACAGATGCGACGACGCCGATTACGTTGCCGTGTGCTTAGGTTCCACATTCGGTACGATGAAGGCAACGGTGGACATGCTTCGCAAAGAAGGAAAGAAGGTGGGAGTGATGATGCCCCGTCTGTTCAGACCGTTACCGATGGAAAGAATTGCGAAAGCGGTCAGCGGGAAGAAGGGTGTTGCCGTTCTTGACAAGTTCATGAGCCTCGGCGGATATCCGCCGCTGTTCGAAGATGTGGTCACATCGTCGACCTGTCTGAAGGACATGCCGAAGATATACAGCTACGTCTACGGACTGGGAGGGCGTGACGCGAAGGTGGACGATCTGAAGACCGTGTTCACCGATATGATGGATAACAAGGCAAAGAAGGTCAACTATCTGGGGGTGAAGTCATGAGTCCTTCGTTGAAAGAGTTGTCAAAGACCCCGTCGAAGATGACATCCGGTCACAGGCTCTGCGCCGGATGCGCAGAGGGGATAATCGTAAGACAGGTGCTTATGTCCACGGACAAACCGGTCGTCGTCTCCAACGCCACCGGGTGCTTCGAAGTATCGACGACAATATATCCGTACTCCGCATGGAATGTTCCGTGGCTGCATACCGCGTTCGGTAACGCCGCGGCGACATGCGCCGGCACGGAAGCGGCGTATAACGCATTGAAGAGAAAAGGCAAGATAAAGGAGGATATGAGATTCGTCGCGTTCGCCGGTGACGGCGGAACGTACGACATCGGATTCCAGGCATTGTCCGGCGCGATGGAAAGAGGACACCGTATCGTGTACGTGTGCATGAACAACGAAGCGTACATGAACACCGGCATCCAGAGGTCCAGCGCAACGGGGATAGGTGCGTCCACCACGACGACGCCCGCCGGTTCCGTCATTCCCGGAAAAGTGGGATATCCGAAGGACATGACGATCATAATCGCCGAGCATAAGATACCGTATGCTGCTCAGGTCTCACCGCACAACTGGCGCGACATCGTGATAAAGTCGCGCAAGGCGTTCGAGGCCGAAGGCCCTGCATTCATTAATGCGATATCTCCGTGCCCGAGAGGATGGAGAACGGAACCCGCGGATACGATAGATCTGGCGCAGCTTGCAGTTGAGACGTGCGTATGGCCCTTGTACGAATGCGAGAAGGGCAAATACACACTGACAGCGGAAAGCGCAAAGATAGCGGACGGCAAACTTGCAAAGAGACCGCTGACCGACTGGTTCAACGCCCAGGGCAGGTTCAAGCACCTTATGAAAGATAAGTGGCTTCCTTTGATAGAAGATGCTCAGGCAGAGGTCGACGCCAAGTGGGAACGTCTCCAGAAACTTTGTAAGATCTGAATGGGCAACCCCCATTCTCTTTTCGTTTTTTTCTAATTCTTATTGCAGCTGGCTTATTGCAAAAATGATGGCCGGAAAAGGTTTGGAAAATGTTTGGGAGTTGTTGTAAAAAGTTTGGAAAAGGTTTCGGAGTTGTCGGAAAATGTTTGAAGTGGTATGGTGAGATCTCACACCCGTCGTGACGAATATGAGAATAATGGTTTGAAAATGGTTTTTGTCAGCGACGGTCAGGGACCTTTCTTTGCCTTCGCGATCATGCACGCCGCTACCGTCGGCAGCAACGCTGCCAACATCGCCGCCGATGTGTCGGCGAACTCCTCGTGTGACGACATCTCTTTCTTCGGCTCTTTCATGGTGTCCGATTCGGATGTCACCATTATCTCGATGTCCCCTGCCACACCGTCCAATGCCGGTGCCAACACTCCTACGGAGTCGCTGCTGTACGTGTACATCCCGTGATCCAGCGGTATCCCGTTCACCGTTACCTCGACAGACGTTATCTTACCGTTCGTCTTCGGGAATACGATGAGATCCTTACCGTGGCGTGCCAGTTCGCCCTGCGATCTGTCGCTGCCGTTCACGTAGACGAAGACATCGTAGAAGATGTCCACCGTTCCGTCGAACTGGTACGAGCGTATGCTCCCTTTGTTCGCAATTTGCAGCGATACCAACTGCGACGCGTCCAGTTTGCCGTACACGTCGATCGTTCCGTCCGCGTCCACCATCAAGCGGAACGCGCGTGTGACCTCGGTGCGTACGAACGTGAACGAATCGTATGCGCCTATGTCCAACTTACCGCCTGCCGCAACTTCCACGATCCCGGCGGAAACGAATCTGCCGCGCAGCGCCGCCCCTCCGGATATCCTCATGTCACGGATCTCCGCCGACCCCTGTGCCACGATGGACACCTCTTCCTTGGGCACGGATATCATTCCGCACACCGTCAGTTTACCTGACACGAGAACGTCCCCGTTCGCTATCAGGTCGCCTGACACATGCAGATCGCCGCCCACGCTCAACGGGCCGTCGACGTTCAGGTTGCCTATTACTTTCAGGTCGCCTTCTACGCTCACTCCTTCCCAGAAGTGGAACGCTGCACCGGACGATGCTACCGACGGACCGAGATACGTTCCGTCCTTGTGGAGGCTGTCTCCGATGCTGACCGCCTCTCCCTCTGTTTTATCATAGATTATGTTACAAATATCGAGATACCCCGATGCAGTCACCCTCTCTTCGCTGAGACCGATGTCCGTACAGTTGTCCGTGTACACAGGTCCCGATGTCAAAGAGCCGCTCATTTCAAAAGACGTCGTGCATGAGCTGACTACGCATTCGGTGCGTGTTTCAATTGTGCAGCTCTTGCACGCGGGCGGTCCCGTACTGTTCACATATTTCTTACAGACCGATGTGGCCGCAGGCACCGGAGGTGCCGGCGCAACCGCAGAGGTCAACCTAGTTATGTCTTCCATTTTCTTACCTCCATTGCAGAACACCGTTCCGCTCAGACACACAAACCAAATAAAGATGATCAGACCCTGTGCGCCTTATCGCAAAACAGTATCTGAAATGTACGAAACAGGCATAGTATATATAATTTTCTGGATTTTCGGCGTTATATGCGAATATTATCGACCTGATCGGCCCTCTTTATGAGTGTTTTTCGTTCCGCTTTCCTCCCGGAGATCTGTCAAAATTCCTCGGTAACTTGATCGATCGCCGGCTCACTGTTCTTAAGAGTGTCCTTGAACCGCGGTTAACGCTGACCTCATTGAGACCGCTGGATACTCAAAAGAACATGACGAACATCACTATCGCAAAAACAGCGCCCAACAGTGCCGTCACCGCATTGTTCACATATTTTGATATGTATCCTCTCTTCTCTATCGTGGCGCCCAATACGCTGTCCGCGAAACAACCTATCATGCCTGCCGTGATGGGAACGATCATCAGCATCTCAAGGACGGGCCCGAATATCAGCAGCCATCCTATCAGCGTCGTCACCGTTGCCGCGACGAGCGCCAAGAACGTTCCTATCACCGATACGCCGCCGTCCGTGCCCGGCTCAACTCTTTTGAAAGTTGTGATCATCCATACCCTTTTGTCCTTCACGCCCATTTCACTCGCCACTGTATCAGCGGCGGCCACCGCTATTGACGATATGTACGCGATGGTCATCATTCCGTAGTATTCCTCGCCGGCGAAGAACGAAAGTATCGCGAACACGCACGGCATGATTCCCACTGCAACGACATTCTTGTACATCCTTTCCCCGTACAGACCTTCCTGCAGCCCTCTTTTTCTTTTCTTGGTGAGTCCCGCGAGAGTGGCCGTGAAGCCGAGCGCCGTGAATATGATCAGTATCATCAGCCACTCGGTCGAACCGAATATGCCTATCACGAGTCCGACGGCAAGCGAAGCTACCGCTCCGTCGAACGTCAAGAGACCGAGATATTGCGCCAATATCGACAGCAATCCGGCCATGCCTATTATGATCAGCAGTTCCAACAGTTCCATTCGAATCTCATTATCGGGACCGTAAATATAAGCCTACCCGATGAATTGTGCTAATATCTCATTTGCATACGCTATCGCGGCATTCCTGTCGTCAAGCGGATGGAACATCACTTTTCCCTGCGTGTACAGCGTAACTTCCATTCCTTTCCATGACATCACGAGCATCATATCGTCACAACTCTTTATCTCGCACGTCCGTGACAATATCGCTGCCGCATCGCTCATCTCTATGTTCAGCGGTTCGCGGGGGGCCGCCATTAACGCCTTGCCGCCGCACAGCCTTGTCACGGAGTATCTCATCCCATCCTCTCCAATACGTTCCGTGACCTCTCACGGAACTCCTCGAGCGTCGTCTCGTTCGGTATCGTGATATCCGAAAGAGCAATTATCCTTGCGATCCCCCATCCTATCTCTCTGTCATCGCGTTCCATGAACTCTTCGATCGACGAGGGTGCGTCGCTCCTGTTGCGCTTCAAAAGCCTTTCGTATCTTGTCTCCGGGGACGAATGTACCGCTATTACGGTGACATCGTCGGTAAGCGACCTGAATGCATTTACTTCGTCAACACTCCTGCAGCCGTCCACTAAGAATATGTCACCTGACATCTTGTCAAGCGACCTCTTCGCCCAAATGTTGTATCCGTACTTTTTACGTTCGGATTCGGCGAACTCGCCGACGCTCATATCTTTGCATGACGCATCGCGTAATGAATACGCCTCTCTGACGACGTCGCCCATCCTTATGAACGGTATGCCCATCCCGACGGCAACGTTAAGGAACTCCTCCTTGCCTGTCCCGGGCATTCCCGTTACGATCATCAGCTTCATCGTATCATATCAGATTGTCGGATATCTTGGACAGGGTGCGGTCGCAATATTTGCATCTGAGCGTCGGCGGCTCTCTCGAGATGATATCGAACTCCGGATTTATCGGTTCGTTCTTGTTCGTTATGCAATTGGGATTGCTGCATCTAACAAGGCCGCATATCGTCTGCGAAAGGTTCACCCTCTTCTTCTCGGCCACCGAATAATCACGTATTATCACAATGGTGGCGTTCGGCGCTATCAATGCGATTTTATCAACGGTCTTCGGATCCAATTCGCGATCCTCAACTTTGACGATGTCCTTCCATCCGCCCGTCCCTTCTTTCTTGGAAGCGACGTGAAGGACGACGCTTATGGTTGAATCAATGTTGTATTCGTTCACGCCCAATATCTTCAGAACGTTCAGTGCCTGTCCGGCGGTTATGTGATCTATTACCGTTCCGTTCCTTATCGGTGCCACCTTGAACTCCCTCACAGCCCCTCACCTCCGAGTATCATGTAAAGAAGCGCCATTCTTACCGGGATGCCGTTGAACGCCTGTTCAAAGTATTTTGCATGAGGCGTACTGTCCACTTCCGGCGCTATCTCGTCTATCCTCGGAAGAGGATGTAAGACAACAAGGTCCTTCTTCGATTCCCGGAGCATCTCGTTGTCTATGCGGTACGTACCTGCAACTTTGTTGTATTCCGCGGGATCGGGGAACCTTTCCCTTTGTATGCGGGTTACGTAGAGGATGTCCGCATACGGAATGACGTCCTCCAATTTATCGGTGATATGGGGCTTCGCGCCCTTTTCCCTGACGTGCTTTATGTTATCCTCCGGCATCTGCAATGTCTTCGGTGCTACGAACGTCAGATTCGCGCCGAACATCGTCAGCGCGTCTATCAGCGAATGTACGGTCCTTCCGTACTTCAGGTCGCCGACGAGAACTATATTCAATCCGTCGATCTTCTTCTTTGCCCTCTTTATCGTGAAAAGATCAAGTAACGTTTGCGTGGGATGGGAGCCCGCGCCGTCTCCCGCATTAATGACGGGGTTCTCGGAAAATTTAGCTGCCAGCCGGGCCGCACCTTCATGAGGGTGTCTCAGAACGATCACGTCGCAGTAGGCGTCCACCATCCTTATCGTATCGGCAAGCGTCTCCCCTTTCGATATGGCGGTCGCGGATACTTCCGAGACGTCTATCACATCTATCCCCAGTCTGTGCGCCGCACTCTCGAACGACAACCTAGTGCGCGTGGACGGTTCGAAGAACAGATTTCCGAGTATCCGGCCCTCAAGGACCTTTGTTCTCTTCTCGCCCATCGCATAAGGCACCATCCTGTCCGATACCTTAAGGATCTCTTCGATCTGTTTTCTGTCAAGGTCTCTGATCGAAACGATGTCCTTATCGTAAAAGCTCATGCTTGGAGTATACGATAAAGATGATTTAACCTCTTTGTTCGACGTACTCATAATATGACCGGTCCGGAGCAAGATTAATTAGTGAAAGGGTGTTGCAACACCTATGCTTGAGGTCCTGTCGCGTTCGCAAAGGGGAAGGATATGCGAGTTCAAAATTGATGACATTGTCATAAGAACGCCTGCCGTCCTCAGAACGATCGATGAGTGCATACCGTTCGGCGAAAGACCGGATGTCCACGTATCCGCGGCCGACGGGAAAAGAACGCTTGTCATCGGTAACAAAAAAATAACATTGGACCGCGGTCTCAGAACAGTGCTCTCATCGGATGCTTATACGCCGCCGGTGAATGAGAACGGCGTCTGCGTGCTGAGGCTTCCGCTGAAAGGCGATGAAAAGATAGACAATGATACTGAAATTGCGATAATATCCAATGCCTTCGAGTTACGTAAGGACCCGAGGAAGATGGTCAATTCGATAATACAGGTAAGAAGGATGATAGGGCACAATGTCCTTCTCTTCACGCCGGGTCTCGCGGACCCGTCGAACATTGCGTTGCTTACGTACATGGGCGTTGACCTCTTTGATGACTCACTTCCGGTGTCTGCGGGAAGGCTTGGGATGATGTACCTCCCCGAAGGCGAGATAGTGATGAAGGAGGACGTATCTCAGCGAAATTCGGACGAGATCGTTGCTGAGTGTTCAAAAGTGATGATGTTCACCGGCGCCGGAAGATTAAGGGAGTTGGCGGACCAGCGTGTGTCCTCCGCCGCGAACGTCGCCGCGCTCAGGATATTCGATCGCGTCGGATACGAATATCAGGAGGAGATGTGCGGCACCGTGGGTGATCGCTTTTCGTGCAACACCACACAATCCCTTCTCAGACCGGAGGTCGAACGTTTCAGAAGGATGATCAATGAACGCTACGAACCTCCGAAGCACAAACGCATACTCGTTCTTCTTCCCTGCTCTGCGAAGAAGCCGTATCACACATCAAAGACGCACCGTGCGTTCTCGTCCGCGATACATTTGGGCGATCATGATACTCTGGTGCACGAAGTTATCGTTACATCGCCGTTAGGCATAGTGCCGAGGGAACTGGACATATTCTTCCCTGCGTCGGCGTACGATATACCGGTAACGGGGGAATGGAAATGTCAGGAAAGGGAAATGATACGCCGCATGTTATCAAAGCTGCTGGAGTTTGGTTACGACACAGTGATATCCCATCTCGGCGAGACGACGGAACTTATCAGGGAACTTACCGATCTCACGGAAACGTGCGTCGGCGATCCCGTGTCGCCTGCGTCGTTGAACAACTTGGAGAATGCGGTACGGGATGCCGCCGCAGGCATGGAAAGATGCGGTTACCACACTGACAGATGTGAGAATATAAGATCAATACTGAGGTTCCAGTTCGGGAAGGATGTTGCGGATATTCTTATGGAGGATACCGACGTCACGGGAAAGTTCCCGTATTGGAAGATGCATTCCGGCAAGACGCAATTGGGGATGCTTACGCCCGAGAGGGGCATGGTCTCGCTTACCGTCGAAGGTGCCGAAAGATTGGCAAAGATGAATGCGAATACGGTCGAGATGCTGGATTTCGAAATGAAGGGCAATCTGTTCGCGGTCGGTGTTTCAAAGGCCGATCACAGGATCAGGATGGGTGATGAAACTGTGATCACAATGAACGGCGCCGTCAAAGCGGTAGGCGTTGCGATGATGTCCGGAGCCGAGATGGAGGACCTGAAACGCGGAATAGGCGTAAAGGTCCGTCACAAGACGAAGTGAAAAGATGATCCGTAAATATTTTTTTGAGCTGTCCGGAGAACATCCCGAAATGCCTGCGGCGGAGGCCGCCGCATGCATAAAGGCAGAGTCTGGCTATTTGCATGATGCTTCTGTCAATTGCATATGCGGTCCCGGTCACATGATAGCTGAATTTGACAGTTCCGCATTCGACGGCATTGCTGCGCGGATTGCATTGACGCAAAAGCTCGGACGGCATTTGGGATCGTTCGACGCAGACGGTACGTCGGGATTCAATGACCTCGTAATTCCGGAGGGAACGTTCGCGGTCCGTACAAGAAGATACGGAGGCATGATGCCTCACGTCAGGTCTCAGGATATTACGAAAAAGCTGGGGACCGTCCTTTCAAAGAAGAACGATGTCTCCCTTGACCGTCCCGACACAGAGGTGAGAGTGTTCATCTCCGACAGGATACACGTGTTCATATGCGACGCCGACATCGACCGAAGGTCGTTCGAAAAGAGAAAGGTCGCCGAAAGACCCTTCTTCTCTCCGATATCATTGCACCCGAGGTACGCACGTGCGTCGATCAACCTGACGTGCGTGAAAAAAGGGGACGTCATACTTGATCCGTTCTGCGGCACCGGCGGCATAATAATGGAGGCGGCGTCAATGGGCATGCGTGCCGTTGCATCTGACATTGACGAGAAGATGGTCACCGGCTGCATGGAGAACATGGAACATTACAACTTGAGATTACATGACAGCGATGTGCTTGACATAGGCGACATAGGGAAAAGGTTTGCGAATGTGGACGCGGTGGTCACCGACCCTCCTTACGGACGGTCGACGCACACCGCAGGAGAGGATGTGATGAGCATACACCGCCGCGCCGTATCGTCGATACGCGACTGCTTAAAAGATAACGGAAAGGCGGCGGTCGTGCTTCCTTATGATCTGCGGACCGATGTCATGGCAAAGGAATGTGTTTTTGTGCAAAGGGTGCACGGGTCGCTCTCAAGACATTATCATGTCCTTTCCAGGCCGTAAGCGCACAGACAGGATGTGATATCAGCTGTTCGGAATTTCCGAACAACTGCCACACATAACGTTTTTATATAGTCGCATGATTGAGAGTCAACATGGCAAAGAAAGACAACAGCGGGATACAGCAGCAGGCCGGTCTCATCAGATACTTCGATATCGAGAATGACAAGGCCATCAAGGTCTCGCCGAAATTTGTGATAGGTCTTGCCATCGGTGTTTCGATCTTTGTGCTGCTTTTGCAGTTCTTCTTCCCGATGTGATCTTCTTCATCATCGGCGCGAAATACCAATATTCGTATGAACTGTTAAGATGCCTTATCTGGTAAAGCGGATCTGAATGCGGGAACGTTGCGGGTGCGTGCGTCACTGTTACCGCCCCCATACGAACGTAACGTCAGCCGACGGGTGCGGATTCTCTTCCGATATGAATGAGAAGCACATGTTGAACGCATCGTCCGACAACGCCTCCGGCGCCGCAGCATCCTTTACCGCAACCGTCTCTGGTATCTCGATATCGTCTGCGACCGCCTCCGGTGTGTCCGGCAGTGTTTCTGCTGACACCTCCGCTACCCCGGCGACAGACGGCACAGTTGCCGTCATTATTATCTCGTCGCCGACTATCACGCCTTCTGACATCGCGAGCATCTCGTTCTCAAGATCGTCGATATCGGTCTCTTCCCTTTCTTCGATGTGAATGTCATTCTCGATCTCCTTCAGATCGTATGCGTCCGCATCTGCGACCGCATCCGCACAGCACTCCTCGACGGGCAACGTCTCAATGGCGAAAAGTTCCTCGACGATGTCGTCCATTGCCTCTGCGACGGATCCTTCGACCGGCAGCATGTCCGCGACCAATATCTCCTCAATGACCCCTTCCGTTATTTCCGCGGTCAACTCTTCGACCGGCAGCATGTCCGCGATCACTATCTCTTCGATGACGTCTTCCGTCATTTCTTCGGACGCGTCCTCGGTGGACGGCGTATCTGTGATGACGAGTTCCTCGACGAGGTCTTCCGTCTCTTCCGCATATTCGTTGATGATCGTGCTTGGCATCACTGCGCTCTCTTCATGCGGTGCATCTCCGACAGCGTCAATGTACGGCGTGACAATGACCGCGTCCGCGATTTCAATGACCATTTCTTCGGATACGTCCTCGGTTGACGGCGTGTCCATTGTGACAGCGTCCTCAATGATGTCTTCCGTTATCTCTGTGCTCCCGATCACCTGTTCGCTGAGCATCAGCATCGGAGCGTTCGTTTCATGCGGTGACGTTTCGGCAACGTCATCGGCACGCGGTGTGACAATGACCGGATCTTCGATCTCCGTCATCACTTCGGCGGATGCCTCTTCGGTGGACGGTGTGTCCATGATCGCGACCTCATCGACAACAACGTTCATTGTTCCCGTATCCTCGCCGGTCGGTCCCGCTTCGCATGTGACATCCTGCTTTTCGGATACGTTCCTTCCCGTGATCCTGTCCAGCAGGGACCTTCTGGATATGTACTCATATTGCACCGGACCGTCCATCTCTATCTCCGACGGCTTTCTTTGCTGTGCGGCGGCATTCCTCGCTCTCAGCCTTTCCGCGAGCATTGTGCTCTTTTTCTCTTCGACCGGCTGCGGTGCCGCTTCGACGGCCTCGTTCACCGATTCTTCCTCTTCGGTCTGCGTTTCTGCGATCGGTCTGCCGGAGATGTTCCTCCTTCTCGGAAGGAAATCGTAACCTCCGTCGTAGTCGTCGCCTGCGACCGGTGCGTATGTTCCAGTGACGTTCCTCCTGACGTCTGCAGAGTCATTCGTCACGTTCACGTCCGGCCCCGCGACATCCGTTTCTGCACTTTCCGCGGCCTTATCCTCAAATGTCTTTCCGTATCTGCCTATTGCATTCGGATCTGCCAATTCTTCAACGAGTATCTCCGATGTCGTCTCGCTCTCTTCCTCTTCCTCGTGATCCTCTTCTTGGAATGTTATCCTTCTTTCGTAGCTGTCCTCGGGATCGGACGAAACGGGTAATCCTATTCTGTCGGAGAACCTTATCGATCCTCCCGATCTCACGGCGCTTGTCTGTATCACTTTGACGTTGTCCGCACTGTCCGGGATCGGAATATTATCGGGCATCTTTCCCGGAACGCCTTCCGTGGGAACGGCCACCGGGTCCAACGTGGAGAACCTGTCCCTTAAGCTTACGCCTGTGCGCGGTGCTGCCTCTTCCGTTTCCGGCTTACCGCCGGTAACACGTCTGAATAATCCTCCTAAAAGTCCCTTTGCCTTAGAGGTTCTGCTAGTATCTGCATTACCCATACCCATCCCATCCGAGTGGTAAACGGGGTCCTTATTGATAAACGTTTCATAAGAAACGCACGTGTGAACGTGCTTTATAACACATTTTCCTGCATCACGGCGCCCAAAACGGCGCCGTCAGCGTTAATTAATACCATTCGCACGCGAAACCGCGCATTGTTAATAACATTGTCTCAAATCTTTAATACTATTACTCGTTTGAGAACATAGGTAGCAACCTAATATGCTCTAAATAATGTCAAAGAACAAAAGGGGTATGAGAGTAAAATGAATAAAAACATGAAAATAATGTTATGCGTAGGCATAGCTGCGATGCTTTGCGTAGGAGGATTGGCGATAGCACTGTCCTCTTCGGACAAGGACGACAGACCCACGATAGTCTGCACGGCATTCCCTCAATATGATTGGGTGAATCAGATACTCGGAGAAAAGGCCGGTAATTTCAACGTTGTTTACCTATTGGGCAAAGGGACGGACGTGCACAGCTATTCACCGAGTACAAAAGATGTTGCTACGATAAAAGGATGCGATCTGCTGATCTATGTTGGCGGTGAAAGCGACGAATGGGTAGAAGAGATCCTGGATGGCAGTAATGTGAATGAGAATATGATCGTTATAAATCTGGTCGAAATAGCCCTGACCAATAACGGCAGCGGAACATTCGCATATAATGACCCTCATCTCCTCACATGGGATCCCCCGGGAGAGGACGATCACGAAACTGATGAGCATGTCTGGCTCTCGCTCACCAACGCAATATTCTTCGTCAAAGAGATAGCAGAGGCCATCTGCGAGATCAATGAAGCAAATTCTGAGTACTACATGGCAAATGCGACCGCATACGGCATATTGCTTTCTGCTCTCAGCACAGAATACAAAAGCACCTTCAATGCAGGTACTCTTTTGAATCACAACAAACTCCTGTTCGCTGACAGGTTCCCCTTTATCTATCTGATGAGAGAGTACAACATACGCGGGAGCCAGAACGGTCACGGAGGCCTCGGCAGCGAGAACGCTCCGTTCTTCGCCGCATTCTCGGGCTGCGCCGCAACGACAGAGGTGTCCGTTGCCACCATCGCGGGACTGGTAGGGATGTTGGATACGCACAGCATAGACTTCATCATTGTCACCGAGACAGGGAACCTGAGTCTTGCGAACACGCTGATGAACGACTCCAGTCGGGATGGTCACACGATCCTTGTCCTGTACGCATGTCAATCGATCAGTCAGGAGCAGATCGATAAAGGTGCAAGTTACCTTATGTTCATGGCGCTGAACTTAGCAACGCTTAAGACTGCGCTAGGTGTTTAGGGGTAACAGAGAACACATGAGGACACAGTTAAAGGTCAGAGAGTTGGCATTGGGCTACGACGGAAGGACTGTTGTTGAAGGAATAAACTTTTCGGCCAACGCCGGCGATTACATATGTATCGCCGGCGCAAATGGCTCCGGTAAGAGCACACTGCTGAAAGCGATCCTCGGCATGAAGAAGCCGATCGGAGGAACTATCGAATTAGGCATGATCAGGAATGAGATAGGATATCTTCCGCAACAGGACGACATACAGAAGGACTTTCCGGCGTCAGTTGAGGAGGTCGTGCTGTCTGGATGTGCTAACAGAAGCCTCTGGAGGCCGTTCTACACGAAGGAAGAGCGTGAGATCGCATACCAGAACATGAGGAAGGTCCGTGTTGTCGATCTGGCGAAAACATGTTATCGTGAACTGTCCGGCGGACAGCAGCAGCGCGTACTTCTGGCGCGCGCACTGACCGCGGCACGGGGTATGATCGTTCTGGATGAACCGGTGGCAGGACTTGATCCTGTAGCCACCGAAGAGATGTACAAAGTGATCAAGGACATAAATGACCGCGACAAAATAACCATCATAATGGTCTCGCACGATGTCGAGACCGCTTTGAGGTATGCAAGTCATATCTTGTACATAGGTAAAGAACACTTTTTCGGGAAACCGGAGCAATACAAAAGTTTCAGGGCGGGAGCTTAAATGAACATTATCGACGATCTGATGTTTTACCTGGGGTTCGACTTTGTAAGATATGCGATAGTGGTAGGTGTCCTGATAGCCCTGTGTGCGTCATTGATAGGCGTTCCGCTTGTTCTGAAAAGATATTCTTTCATCGGAGAGGGTCTGTCGCATCTTGCGTTCGCCGTCCTGGCGTTCGCGATAGTCATCAACATGACCAACAATCTTTTGATAATAATGCCGGCGACCGTCCTGGTGTCGGTGTTGTTGCTGGGGCGCGGCAACAAAGTGAAGATCAAGGGAGATGCCGCAGTTGCGATGCTGTCCGTCAGTGCGCTGGCGATAGGTTACTTTTTGATCAACATGTATTCAAGCAGCGGTAATGTGTCGGCGGATGTCTGCACTTCGCTCTTTGGGGCATTATCCATCCTGACACTGAAGATGACCGATGTTTGGATAAGCATTTCCGTTTCAATTGCTGTTGTTGTGATATTCATAGTGTTCTATAACAAAATATTCGCGGTGACCTTTGACGCTCCGTTCATGGAGGCCACAGGGGCGCGTCCCGAGATATACAATCTGTTGTTCGCTGCGATAATAGGTATCGTGATAGCACTTTCCATGCGTTTGGTAGGGGCACTTCTGACATCCGCCCTGATAATATTCCCTGCGATCTCCGCCATGCGGCTGTTTAAGACGTATTCGTCGGTCACGGTCTGTGCAGTCATTATCGCCATTGTGTGCGCTTTGTCCGGCATACTCATCGCCGTCCTTTTCGGGACGCCCGTGGGTTCCACCATAGTGATGGCGAACATGGCAGTGTTCTCAGGTTTCTGTTTAATAGATCTAGTGAGTAAAGGAGGCATGATCACACATGAGCAAGAATAAGAAAAGCCCTTCCGGGCAATCCGGTCAGGAGAACAAAGCGGCCAAAGCATCTGCGGACGGGTCAAAACGATCCAAAGAAGAGAGCCCTAAGGCCAAGGACACAGGCACATCCGCCTATGTATCGAAACGAAATGTCAAGGGCACGGGCGCACCTGCGAATAATACACTAAAGTATGTGGGAATAGCATTGGTCGTGGGATGCGCGGTCGTGGCCGGCGCATTCCTTCTGTTAGGCGGCGACGACGAAAAGGCGGAATACGATCTGACAAAAATGACCGACTCCGCCAGACAGGCACTTACGGATAACATAGCTAGTAATCCGTCGAAGTATGCGGGGAAGACAATAAAGATGGACGGAACATATAACTTTACCGGGCGCAGCATAACAATGTCCGATCCGGCCGGGTGTTGTACGCTGACGGTCTTCTATCTTGAAGGGGACGACGAGACAGATGGAACATGGCATAACAAAAAGATCCAGGTCTTCGGCACGTACGAGTACAAGTCTGGTAAGCACACGATCGTGCTCACATCGATCAAGTTGATATGAAGCGGGAAAGAGAACAGTAAGAACATGCCTCGCGATCCGAGCCGCCGGCTGAGAAAACATTTTGCAGACCCCTGTGGCGGGGTCTGCGGACAACCTTTTTTTATCTGTCGCATTAGAGAGAACCTTTAAACCGTGAACCGCATTGCTCACTTGTTGCGATGATAGACGACACCACGCTGTGGATACTGTTCTTCGTTCTGGTGATATTCTTCTTCACGCTTGACCTCGGGGTCATAAACAGGAAGAAGGAGGACGTGGCGTTCAGGAAAGCGATCGCGCTTTCAGTATTCTGGATATCCATAGGGCTGTCGTTCGGTCTTTTGATATTCCTGGCGTCGGACATGGACGTTGACCGGACGGTGAATTACTACGCCGCATACACGGTGGAACTGATGATGAGCATTGACAATCTGTTCGTGTTCATCATCGTCTTCGCTTACTTCAGGGTTCCAAGCGAATATCAGCACAAGGCCCTGTTCTACGGGATAATGGGTGCGCTGGCATTTCGTTTACTGTTCATACTTGCCGGTGTTGAATTATTGGAAAGGTTCGACTTCATGATATACGTGTTCGGCGCCGTTCTCATACTCACAGCAATAAAAACTGTTGCAAAGAAGGACGCCGGCGCGGGATCCATGGACAGGAACATAATGGTACGTTTCTGCAGACGGTTCATGAAGGTGTCGGATGAATATGACAAAGATAAGTTCTTCACCGTAAGGAACGGCGTCAAGATGGCAACGCCGCTTCTTCTGTGCGTCATGGTGCTGGAGATGACGGACATAATCTTTGCATTCGATTCCATACCCGCGGTGCTTGCAATAACAACGGACAGGTTCATTGTGTACTCATCCAACGTGTTCGCGATACTCGGATTGCGATCGTTATATTTTGCGCTCAGAGGAGCGGTATCGAAACTTGCGTACCTGAAGTACGGGCTGGGAGCGATACTTGCGTTCATCGGCGTCAAGATGTTGATATCTCATTACTATCATGTGGAGGTGTGGATATCGCTTATCGTCATAATCTCGATACTCATGATAACGGTTTTGATGTCGCTCATGCTCACGAAGAACAAAGAACAAAGAGAATGTTTGTGATGCCCGAATTTCAATTCAGGCCGTATCTTTTATGACCGTAAGCAACATCGAGGATCCACTCCTGAAGACCTTCGATATCGTTCTTATGGAGCATACCTAACTTATCTCTGAAATCGCCGGGTTCCATTTCCAAATATTCAAAACGGACCCACGACTGCATTTTGAGACCTGCATCTTTCCAATATTTCAGCTTGTAACCGTGATGAATTTGTTTCTCCTTCGTTGTGACACCCATGCAAATGCACAGATTGTCTTATCATCCAAAACAATGACGGGGCGTTCCTTACCGCCGACGCCGTCTTGGAATCTGACGAACGCCGTCCAGACGCTCCATTATTCTTTTATGGTATCACTCATCATCGTAATATTTCGGGAGAACAAGATATCCGTCGGAATCACGATGTCCGACCTTCTTCATGCGCGAAATGACGAAATCCACATTGAACTCCCTTGGCTCATCAACTAAACGGTGAACAGCCTCCTTCTTGGTATTTACACACATATGTTCTGTCATCGTGATATCCATGCACTAACGCACATTTAAAAACCGTTCTTCCTATCAGACGGATGGCGCACGACACCGTGTTCGTTTCGGTCATCTCGGTGCGTCCTCAAGAAGCCATCTCACGATGTTCCTGTTCTTTATTCCGAGATTGTCGCCGGGCATCTCCGGATCCATTGAGATCACCATCTTCGGATAATTATCGTCGATCTGTAATAACGGTCTGAGTTCGCGTTCCGCAACGCTCTCATCCGCCAGCGTCTTTGCTACCTGCACATACATGCGGTCGCCGTGCCTGTCGGCGATGAAATCCACTTCGTATGCGCCGACCTTTCCGATGTTGATCTCGTACCCCCTCCGTATCAGTTCCAAGTACACTATATTTTCAAGTATCCTTCCGGAACCGTCCTGCCTGCCGCCGATGAGACTTCGGAACCCCGGGTCCACGACGTAATATTTGCCCATGGTCTTTAATCTGAGCTTCCCCGTTATGTCATATCTCCTCGCCCTGTACAGCAGGAATGCGCGCTCCATCATCAACAGATAATCCTCTATCGTGTGCGGATTGCTTTTCCTGCCGCTGCTTGTCAGATAATCGGATATGCTCTTTGCCGATACTGTGTTCCCTGCGTTCTCGATAAGAAATTCCGCCAGATCCTTCAGTAACGCGGTATCCCGTACCTCGTTCCTGCCTGCGATGCCGAGGTCCATGACAGTACTGTATATTCCGCTGAGCAGATCCTTTTGCAACGCTGGTCGGTCGTGGAGCAGCGCGACCGAAGGAAATCCGCCTATCCTCATGTATTCGTTGAAGGATGCGCCCTTATCCTCAGAACCGGTGAAGTCCATGTACTCCTTGAACGACAGCGGCAACATCTGTATCTCAATGAACCTTCCGACCAGTTTTGTTCCCATGTCCGGAGATAACATCACGGCGTTCGAACCCGTAACGTACAGGTCGGCATCCAGATCCGTATACATGCTTATGAGCGCACTCTCCCAGTCGGTTATGTTCTGGACCTCGTCCAGAAGAACATAGTTCCTGACGCCTTTTTTCATGCGCCTGTCAACGGCATCGTACAGTTCTGACCAGTTCGAGATCTGCTTCTTCATCTCCTTTGTGTCCATGTCTATCCTTACGATCCTTTCCTTTTCTATCCCTGTTGAGATGAGATGATCTTCGAAAATGTCAAGCAGCGTGGATTTCCCGCACCTTCTTACTCCGGAGATCACTTTGATGACGGGTGCATCTTTTGCTTCTGTGAGTTTGCGGAGGTATCCGTCTCTGGCCTTCGGGATCATGGTCATTGGGGGCATGGAAGATATTGTTAATAAAAGTTTTTGAAGTATGTTTCAAAAACTTTTAAAAAAATAATTTTTTTGAAGTATGTTTCAAAAAAAATGTACAATGAACCCATCTCTGTTCGGCACGGAATATGTTATAAGTTATGGGTTTGCGGATCAACTTTTAATGGAATGTGGAATAAGCAAACTTTTGAGAACTGACGATCTGGATGAGAATTTGGTGCTCCCTCCGGGATTTGAACCCGGGTCGAAGCCTCGAGAGGGCTTCATGATTGGCCACTACACTAAAGGAGCGCAGGGTCTCCGAACACACCAAGATTAATAACAGTTTCCATTATTCTCCTAACCCCGGAGTTCGTGAACAGCAATCATCGAACCGAATGATCGATGTATCCCTCTCAATGCCGTGATGAGGGCAACGGATATCCGTATGTGTACGAAGCATGAGAAGGACATCATGCCATCTTGTAACCTGTGCTTCGTCCGCCTGCTTCGTCCCTTATCAGGATGTTCTTTTCAATTAGGTCGTTAATATCACGCAAGGCGGTGTCCGAAGAACATTTCGTCATCTTCGCCCATTTCGAGGATGTAAGCTTTCCCAAAAGGCCGTCAAACAGTTTGTTGATCATTAAACGCTGACGTTCGTTCACTCTGACATCCCTGTGCCTTTCCCAGAACTCCGCCTTCAGCAGTACGTTCCGTATGCTCTCCTCGGTCTCCCGCATCGCATCCTTCAAGGATGCTAAGAACCAGATCAGCCACTCCGTTATGTCGGTGCTGCCGTGCTGCGTTCTTTTCAACACCTCGTAATATTCATTCCTTTTAGCGAGTATCTGCTTCGACAGGCTGTAGAATCTTTCCTTTGAATCGTCGCTGCGAGCCAGTAGCATATCTGATATGGCACGTGCGATCCGTCCGTTACCGTCCTCGAACGGATGAATTGTGATGAACCAAAGATGCGCGATCGCGGACCTCAGCACTGTGTCAATGATAACGGTGTTGTCATTGAACCATGAAATGAATTTGTCCATTTCCGCTTTGACATCCTTTGCGGCGACCGCCTCGAAATGAATTTTTTCCTTTCCTATGGCGCCGGAGACAACTTTCATCTCTCCGGTGCGGTACTGTGCCGCGGCAATTTTGTTCATGCCGCTGTATCCCGTGGGAAAAAGTGCTGCGTGCCATCCGAACAAACGTTCTTCCGTCATCGGGCGTTGATGGTTTTGCGTGGCATCCAGCATCATCTCCACCACGCCGTCAACATTTCGCGATGACGGAACGAGTCCCGCCGCATCCAGTCCCAGACGCCGCGCGACGGACGAACGCACCTGTTCGCGGTCCAGTTTTTCTCCTTCGATCTCCGTTGACCTCAACACATCCGTTGTCAGCGTCTCGAGGTTCCTTTCCTCCTTGGACAGGAATCCCAGAGAACGTATCTGTCCCAATATCTTTCCCTGTAACAGACGTACCTCTCCCAAGGCTGTGCTTACGGCAGCGTTATTCCATGTGGAATCCGTCCAGTCATTATGCTGATAGATGTATTTGGGAAAGATATT